>ERZ808246.174-NODE-174-length-55766-cov-10.288561_pt1 | contig 55766 bp, 76 predicted proteins | sample MGYA00521083_ERZ808246 | MGnify/ENA primary metagenome ERZ808246 (study PRJEB31516, sample SAMN03275577) | gut metagenome | biome: mammalia-associated habitat; material: feces | host: Papio cynocephalus | place: Kenya | collected 2012-07-07 ... | reverse complement strand
GGAACCGTTACAAAAGGTATTAAAATGGATAGGAGAGGAAATTAAAAAAGTATCTTTCACTTTGGGTAATGGTTCTGAACAGTTTAATAAATTAAAGAGATTGGCTAATGAAATTGACCGTACAATAAAAATTTTATATGGCTGGGAGTGAATAATATGGAAGAAAACAAAACAACAAAACAAGAAAATACAAAACAAAAAATATGTCCCAATTGCGGAGAACACTTAACACCCGAACAAGATGTCTGCCCGGTATGTGGCTTAGGCTATGCTGCTTATATGGAAGTTAAATCAAATCCTAAGGCTGAATTGGCTAAGTTATATGAATTGGTTGATAGTTATGATGGGTGGAGTACGCCTGAAGAAAAGAAAGAGAGGAGAAGGGAAGAGCGAAGGAAAGAGAGAGAGGAGAGAAGGAAGAAGATTGAAGAAAATGCAAGCTTTAACAGTTTAATAATAGCCACTTTTATATTTTTAGCTATATTAATCTGTATCTTTGGACTTATTCCTGATTTTTCTTTTTGGATAAAAGGAGTAGGCTGGACAATTATTGGCGGAGGAGGCGGTTTAGGAACTATTATATTGGCTATACTTGCTATTGGAGGTATTGGGCATGGTATCATAGTTCTTGTAAACAGAAATAAAGAAATCCCTGAGGTTATTAAATCCAAACAACGTATTAAAGAAATAGAAGCCACAGGAGTTACTTATAATTATCAAAGACCTAAACCTAAAGAGGAAGCAAGACCAGAACCGATACCTAAAAAAGAAGAACCGATTGCGGGCGAATATAAAGGTGAAGTGAGTTTTGAGGAGAAAAATAATCAAAGAAAAAAAGAGATTGAAAGAAAAATAAATTTTGTTTTAAGTATTATCTTGCCCATATTATACATCTTATTTACTGCTTTTATGTTAAAGAAAATGGATAACAAATTAGGTGTATTCACAAACTCCTTGACTGGTAAAATAAAATTATTTGGCTGGTTTCATATGTGTTGGGAAGACATTTCTATATTACTCATATTAATATCTATGGCGATGAATATAACGATGGTGGTTAGATTGTCTATTTATGGAATAAAAAAGAAATATATAAACAATTTTGTCAATAGCTATGTTATGATTTTAATATGTTATGGAATAATTATATTATCGTTTTTATCATTTTTAATATTAGGAATGGTTTATGGAGGGGGATCTGTACGTGAAGAAAGTTTTATAAGGTGGTATTGGTTATATACTTTGATTAGTCTTATTTTTCAAACTTTTAAATTTATAAAAGAGAATGAATAGAGTAAACAAGAAAAAGAGACTGGAATTGTACACTTCCAGTCTCTTTCTTTTACAGCTTCTTCACAATAAGCAAAAGTAATAAACATATTATTATAAATGTTATTACATTTGATATTCCATATGAGGCTAAAAAATTATGTATATAACCTGCATATGTACTAAGGAGAAGTAGTAAAACTTCTTTAGCATCGTTATATCTCACGCTATATCATCCTTTGTTTTAATTAACCGCAACATACGTCCCTATGCTTAAAGCATCACGCCGAAGGAGGTAATAATATTGATAATCGATACTAAAGGCTACACAAATCTTCGAGATATAACGATGCTAATTATCCGATTCTCTATTCGTTCCTAAATTGCCCCAAACTCAGTTGGGGTTAATCCGCGAAAAATGCATAGACATGCGCCTCCTATAAAAAAACAAGGAGAGTATAAGATTTGTGTAAATATATTATACCAATAATGTTATGAAAAGTCAATAGAGTAGAACAAAATCAGTAGAACAAAATAAAACCACCGCTACCAACAACAAAAATCATAACAGTCTATAACCCTAACTCCAGACTGTTTTTATAAAAATAATCATAGAAAGGCGTGAGAAATATGTAAAAATATTAAAATAACCGCAAACACAACAACAAAAAATACAAAACAAAAATCAAAAACACAAATCAATAAAAAAGGAGATAATAAAATGAAAGTAAATGAATTTTTAAAAAATATAGCACAGTTTAATCTTAATGATGAGGCAGAAATTTTCGTTAAAGTCAACGGCAAAAAACACGGCATTGAAGGACTCGGAAATATTCAGGACAATATTATAATTGCCGTAGCCGATGATGACACCCAAAGGGATTTCAGAAAAAAGCTACTTGAGGATTTCAAGAAAGAACATTGGGTTATACCTTTTGAAGCGGCTATGGTATACATGAAGAATACATTGACAATGGGCGAACATAGAAAAAGACCAGACATACCAATGTTTGCTGAAGACGTTACATATCTGTCCCCTGTAGACGGAAGAAGAAGAAATTTGTTTTGTATGTCCACTGAAGAGATAGAAAAAGCATATGAATGTAATGGCGGATGGTTTGGTATAGAATACGAAAATCTGTTCAGTGATGTATGGAATTATAAAAGTCAGGTAGAATGCCCTTCTCCCGATTGGGAAAGAGAGCCTATAACAGCACCGTTCTATTGCTTAACACAGATATGTACGGAAAAACAGCTTGCTGAACTTGTTGAATGGGCAGAAAGTATATTCGATCAAGAACGTGATATGTATGACGGAAAAATTCCTTGGAAACAGATTGAATGGAGTCCGAGTAAAGCAGAGTGAATAATGAAAAGAGGAGATAAGTATGAACTATGATGATGTAGAAAATGTTACAACTAATTATATGTCAGGAAGAACAGAGCATAAAATAAAGCTTGAAAAAGTTATTGACAATCTTTTAAAAGATCAGCCTAAATATTTAACAGAATATTATTACAGCATCTCAGCAAAATGCGAAATAAGAACTTGTAAGGAATATCTCAGTAAGATAAAAAAGTTTTTAAAATTTTTAAATGAAGATACTTCAAAAATAGAAGTTGAAAAAATTACTGATACTGATATAGCAAAGTTCTTTAAGAGCATAGAGCGAAAAGAAAATAAATATGGTGATATAGATGATACAAGTTTTGCTTACAGACGTCAGTATTATGCGATATTGAATAAGTTTTTCGCATTCTTGTTTAACAAGGGATATATTAAAATAAACCCAATGGATTTTATTGAATGCTCCAAAAAGAAAGACAAGATTGAACGTCATTTTATGGATAAAGAAGATGTCGAAGCGATACTTAAGGGTATTGAAAATGGCGTAGGTTGGAATGCGATGGTATTAAGACAAAAGGATTGGAAAACAAGAGATAAAGCAATAATTTTAATGTTAATTACAACCGGTGTTCGTGCTACTGCTCTTACGGAAATCAATGTTCAGGATATTAATTTTCAAACTAATGAAGTAGTAGTAACGGATAAGGAACATGAGGTTCATACGTTCACAATGTCTCACGAGTTAAAAACTGCTTTGATTGAATGGTTAAAAGATAGAGAAAAGCTTTTGGGCGGGAAGGATATCCCCGCTCTTTTTATTTCTTATAAAAAGGAAAGGCTTGGCTATCAGTCAATAAGAAAATTAACCATGAAGTATAGTTGGTTTACGTTAGGTGAGTCATATTCTCCTCATAAATTCAGAGCTTCATTCGCTAATATGATTTATGGAAAAACAGGAGATGTATATTTAACAGCGAATGCCTTAAGACATAAAAATGTTGAAACCACAATGAGATATTTGTGTAATGATGAAAAGAAAGTCAATAAAAGGACAGTAGATATAATGAATAGTATTTTTAAGTGATTTGAGTTTTTTTAATTAATTTAATTTAAACTTTTTAATTAAACTAATTGACAAAATAATAAATATAGTATATAATAAAAGACGAATAGGGGATCAATAGACGATTGATTTCCCAATGTTGGTTTTAGACTAACCGATCATTGGTACTGGGCGGTTAGTCTTTTTTGTTATTAAAATACGAAAAAGAAAAAAAGAAAGAGGTAATTTAAAATGAAAAAAGTAATTAATGGAAAAATGTACAATACAGAAACGGCTAAATTAGTTGCAAGTTGTGATAACGGTCTCGGCAGCCACGAATTATACTATGTGCGCGAAGAATTGTATAGGAAAAAGACAGGCGAATTTTTCTTACTCGGCACGAGCGGTTCGGGCGGAATGTACGCTCAGCCTGCCGAGGGTGGTTTCAGAGCAGGTGGTTCAGAAATCATTCCATATACAGTCGACAAAGCTAAAAAATGGATGGAAGAAAATGCTTCCGGCGATGTTTATGTTGCCACATTTGGTGAGGTTGAAGAATAATATAGTAATAGCCCAAAGGGGGCAAAAGTACGGTGATATTACATTTTGCATAAAAATATATATTTTAAATTGTTCAAAAATACCATTTACAAAACGGCAAAACTGTGGTATTATAATTACAATAAAAGTGTTTGAGAATAGTGTTATTTATAGGGTAATTATTCGCAAACACCGCCCGCATGAGACGATGTGAGTTGAAATACATACAAAAAAGTGATGGAACTAACCCCCCTCAGGGGGTATGTAACATTGGTTGCGTTCCCTTAGGGGAGCGATGTGAGTTGAAATACATACAAAAAAGTGATGATGCTTATCCCCTTCGGGGGATAGATTATCCTTAAAAGGGTAAATTTTAGTTGCGTTTCATACGGGCGGAAAAGGAGCGGTGTTAGCCGTTCTTTTTTTGTTTTTTGTAAATTATTGTTGCAAATAATGGAAATATATGATAATATATAATGTAAGCGAAAGTTATAGTGAATAAGAAGGGAAATAAGAAGGAGGAATTTTGAATGCAATTTGGAGAAAAGGGATTACCGGGAACCTTAATGGGAATAAGTATTCCGGCATCAATACTTATGGGACTTTTAGGCGGAGTTGTGGGTATGGTATTAACATTCTTATTTTTTGTCGTACTTGCAATTGCCTCTTGGGTAGCTAATATTCATTATCAAGGATTGAGTGTTTTTGGGTCGGAAGGGGATAGTGAGTATTCATTTGTAGATGAAAATCATATCCCGTTTGACTATTATGGGTTTCAAAAAATACCCGGGCTGACTGCGGAAGATATAGCAAGGGAAAATCAAGCAGAATGGGCGTACAGACGTATGCCAATATCTAAATTGTTTGACTATTCGGGTCAATATGCACCTGTAATAAAGGATAATGCGAATGGTATAATATATAGACAGATTTTTCATATTGAAGAAGACTTGTTTGGAATGCCGGAGCGTACGCTTGTATTAAAACGTAAATTTGCACAGTGTGATTTGAATAGCCCTAAACCATACCTTACATGGAGACATTGTAGATAGGAGAGAGTAAAATGGATAATAATGAGAATGTAAAAAACGAGAATGTAAAACCCGGAGATATTAAAACAACACAATGTCCGAGATGTGGTATTGATATAACTACTACGGTTGATAAATATAGACTTTATTCTTTTCCTAAACTTTGTCCTCAGTGTGGCATTAATATGGAGTTTTATAGAAAAAATAATAATATTGAATGGTTGAAAAAACAAAGAGAAGAATGTGTAAAGAAATTAAAAGATATAAAGGAAGAACAGGATCAATTTAGTTTCTGGGGGGTATTTATTGAGCACGTAAAAGAAGACCCAATTTGTTGGTTGTTTTACGGGTTAGGGGCATTGAATTTTTTGGTTAGTATTTTAATGTGCTTTGCAATTGATGTAAAGGAAGGTATTGAAGGAATGCTATTTTCATTAATAGTGTGTTCAATAGCAGGTTCAATTGCGCCTACGTACTTTGCAGTGAAAGAACAAGATAAGGTTGATAATGAAAAATTTTATCAAGATAATGAGAAAAAAATACTTACGGCTCAAATTCGTCAACTCGATAAAGAAATTGAACGTAGAAAACAGACGGAAGAAAAGTAAACATCACCAACAAAACATCAAAAAAACAACAAGCAAACAATAAAAAAGGAGAGAATTAAACCAATGAGAATATTTACATTTACCTACAAAGAAAATCCGGGCGCAGCACATATTCGGAATGCCAAATTTATAACCGACTTAACTAACCGGATAAATTCAGATATTCCTTTGATTGAAAAGGCAAAGAAGAATAATAGAGATTTTGCTGAAGAAGTGCGAAAGATAATATCTAATACAGAAAATGATGAATATGCATTCACAATGATAGAGGGAAGAATGCTTGATGCACCAAGATATTCATTTCTTAAAAATGTTGAATGTGACGGAGTAAAATATGATGTGGAGATAGATAATTTGTCAAGGACATTTTGTTTGTTTGAGAATTAAAATAATAAAATATCTTGACTTGGAACCGAATTTATGGTATAATTATATTGTATCAAAAATATGATCTATTCATATAATAAAACTGTGGGATTGTACTTGTATAGACATACCGCATATAGAAGGGTGTTATACCCTTCTCGCTAAAGGTGACGAGTGACGGTTCTGACTCGTCGGTAAAATAAAAAGTGACCGAGCGAAGGTGACGAGTGACGGTTCTGACTCGTCGGTAAAATAAAAAGTGACCGAGCGAAGAAAATGTGGAGCCACTCATTTGGGTCGGCTCCATATTTTTTATGGGGGTGCAAAAGATAAATGAAGTATAACGTTGAGGTATGTCAGTTGTCTATTAAATTTTACACTGATTATCCATCAACTAAATATCCTGAGATAATGTATAAAAAGGAAAGACCATATACTTGTGTTTTAATTGATGTTAAAGATTATTACATATGCATTCCATTTCGGTCTTCAATACAACACAATGACGCTTTTTTATTTACAAATACGATACGTTCATTGGAAAAACGTTCGGGATTAGATTATAAAAAAGTTATACTTATAAAGGATACTAATTATCTTAATACAACAACACCTGCAATAGTTGATAGTGATGAATATAAAATGATGATGTCTAATATAAAAATTATTATAAATGAAATTTGTGACTATATAACAGCTTATGTAAAGCATATTAAGGGTATCAAATCTTTACATAGACGTGAGTTTTCAAGACATTATTTATATTCGACATTGCCATACTTTCATAATATACTGGGAATATCTGAGACAAACAAAAAGGATGGTTAAAATGCGAAAGCTTACAAGTTGTAATAAATTACTTGTAATTCACAAAACGTTGTGATATAATAATACTAAGCTTTAAAGGTGTAAGTATTAAAATAAATCTACATTGATAATAAATGATTATTAGGGAAGTATATCTACATACACCTTTAAAGCTGGTTATTAAAAGTAAGGAATTGTTGCTTTAACAATTCTTTTTTTTATTTTAGGTAAAATTCAAAACTAAATAGAGAATATATATTATGGATAGCAAAGGCAATCAAGCGTTGAGGCAAAAGAAAAAACGGCTGTGATTAGCACACAACCGTTTTGATTAGAAAATTTAAGGATTGCTCTTTTCTGATAACATAGTCGTTGCGTCTTTAGAATTACCTTTAAGCATTTTTCTATTCGTACAAAAATAATGAATAGACTTGCAAGCGGTCATTCCAAACATAACGACAGCGACTATCTTATCGCAATCCAAATTAATGTTTAGATCGACATTAATTATAGAACCGCCTCCCTTTCTGAAAAAATTTCATAATGGAAAATAGTCGCCCAGAACAGGGCAAGATATTAAATTTTCCGTGGCACAAAAAAATGTTATTGCTATGTGCCGATTAAATGCAATAACGCAGTTATTATAACACCATTATCGAAATTTGTCAAGTCTTGGTTGTCTTTACTATCCATAATATATTACAAAAAATATATAATTAAGGTATTGACATTAATGCTTTGTTGTGATATAATATTTAACGCAGATGTTGAATACGATTACATGGTGAATATTGTTATGTACAAAGATATTGAACTTTGCTTTATTTTTTTAACTTATCGTGTAGGTCGATTGCAAACGTGGCTACATCGATAACACTGCTAACAATTGCGCAGACTTCTAAAAACTTTGTAAAGTTTATATGCAACACTCCTTTCAAAGGGGATTTCCCAACGGATATAATTCACCTCATTTCTATTTTTTATTAGGAAAATGTAATCGTATTGTGTCGGAATTTCTGCACATTGTATTATATTAGACAAGTTAAAAAATGTCAAACCTTTTTTATATGTTTATATAAAAAATCGTCCTATTATACAATTATTTGTAAAAAATAAAATATATCTTTGGTGAAAGTTTTGTGATGATACAGAACTTTTATTTTTATGTTTTATTTAATACACACCTTACAAGGTAAATATCCTTGCTTTTGAGCATTTGTAATAGAAATTATATTGCTATTATTCTTTACATACCGACAATCCGGAAGATGATATTTTGTCCCGGTTGGAGTTATGTAATATGTAGTATGTTCATCTGCCTGTGTTGGCTCCGTTTGTATAGTGGGAGCAATTGTTGGTACTAAAGTAGGAGTTTGCTCATTAGACGTTTTATTCAATGTAGTATATTGGGCAAAAAATATAATCCCTAAAGCAATCCAGAATAAGCATATAACAATAGTTGTTCTTATCCGTATTCTTTTTAAACGCTTTCGGTTATATCCAATATTACAGAGTTCTTTCCAGTATTCTTCGGCGTGAGCTATTGGAATTTGAGCAATCTGGGATAAATCATTAGCATTTTTTAAAAAGGTAGGAACATTGCTAACCGGAGCAATTAACAAACAAGCTAACATATTAGCCTCTTGTTCTTCGATATTGCCATCTGTTTCGTGATCCAATATGTAATGTGATAACTCATGAAAAATATAAAAACGCCAATAATGTGTATTTTCATTATAGTAAATTACGTTTTCGGGTTTTTGTGGCGTGCCTAATTTAGAAAGAATTGCAGGGGTTCTCTCGAATAAATTAGGTGAATTGCAATCTTTAAGATATTGTTCTTTGGTTTTAAATGAAATTTGCAATCGACTGCATAATTGAAATGGATTTCCGGGAATGGTTGATACCTCTACGGTATAGGCTTCAGCGATTTGTTTTAGTTGTTCAAATGTTTTCATAGCGGCAAATGTGCAGCTCCTTTCATATATGTTATAATTTGTTGTTGGGTGCTTTTATCCATTAGTTCCCATAGATAGAGAAACTCATCTTTGGTGGTATGCTGATAAGAAAAGAAATCAGATAGGCCTATATTAAACGCTTCGCATATTTGGCTTAAGGTTGCAAACGTAGGAATGTTTTTATGATTTAATGTGTTGCTAAGTGTGGGGTAGGAAATACCTGCTTCTTGCGCTAATTTATATACACTCCAATTGCGTTGCTTCAATAATTCCTCGATGCGAGTAATTATAGTTTCTTCGTTAAATTTTGACATAATTCTACCCTCCATTTAATTATATGCCTAAATTGTTAAAAAATAAAGATGTGAAGTTCTTTAATAGTTTATTAAAAAGAATGATTATATAGGAAAGTATATATTATATTGTGAACGATTAAAACAAAATAATTCGGTATTCTCTTGAAAATATAGATTGACAATGATACAATAAAGAAAAATATTCATATTATATATTTTGTAGAGAATAATAGTGGTGAGTGAAAATATATGATATGGAGGAAACGAGAGATGAATATTATGAAAACATTGCCACAGGTATTAAGAGAAGACTATGAGCGATATTCCAAAGAGATACATAATGAAGGATATGAAAATTTTACTATAAAACCAGATGATGCACTAAGGGCACATTATTTGATCGCAGATTATTTTTCAAGTGTAGGTGAAGATAAAATTTTATACGGAATAAAAACACCAAGTTTATTATATTCGGCTATTGGAAGACAAGAAGTATCTTTTGCCGGAAAGAATAAGTGGAATACTCCTTTGGAGAAATGTGCAACATTATTTTATGGTCTCACTAAAAATCATGCTTTTCATGACGGTAATAAAAGAACATCATTGCTAATAGCTTTATACAATCTTCACATCATTGGAAGAACACCAACTGAAAATCAGAAGGAATTTGAAACTCTGACTAAGAGAATTGCGGCGAACCAATTAAGTAAATATAAAATTTACAAAAAATATAAAGATAATGAAGATGCTGACGTGTTAACCATTGCCTATGTACTAAAGCATTTAACCAAGAAAACAGACAAGAGATTTTATGCTATGACATTTAAAGAATTTGGACAGAAAATTGAGAAGTATGGGTATTATATGACGACGCCGGAAAAGAATTTCGTTAAGATTTATAAAAAGTCAAACTCGAAATGGAAAAAAGATTTGTTTATACGGCAAATAGGGTGTCCGAGCATGAGTTATCAAATTAACGAAAAGGCTGCAAAAACAATTCTTAAAGACATGGGTGTCGAAGATAATTATAATTTTTTCAAGGGCGGGGAGCCTTTGTATAAGTTAATTTATGATTACCGGGCGCCATTGTTAAGATTGAAAGATGAATAATTAAAAAAGAAGCTCTTAACGGGCTTCTTTTTTTGTTAAGAAAATGTTTTAATAATGCTTATAAGTTGATCAAGCTTATCATCATCAAGATTGGTCTCATCTATTAAAGAGATAAGCTCATCTTTTTTTGAAGGGTTAGTACCTCCATAAGCGAGCGTTGGATTTATTTCCATAGGAACATCTTCGCCCAATAGCCAATTAGGAGAAACCGAAAAGAAGTTTGCAATTTTTATCAGATTTTCTGGACCGGGAATTCTTTGTCCGGAAAAATACCTACACATATTTTGTTTGGAAATTTTGGTGCTGTTGGCAACATCACGTTGTTTTATTTGGGGATTATTATTTAATAAAAAAATTAATCTCTCATAAAAAGTAGCCATTATAAGACCTCCTCTACTATAGGTATTATATTACGACTGTTTGATAATGTCAATAGAAAAGTTACCAGTAGGCAACTTTTTACACAAAAAATAGTAAAGAATTTTGTAAAAACTTACAAAAATAAGAATTTTACAAAGAAAAAAGTTGCCAACTGGTGACTTTTGGAGTATAATAGCCCGTGTAAAGTTACCAGTTGGTGACTTTTTGAAATTAAAAAACAAAAAATAAAAGAAAAATTTGAAAATAAATAGAGAATATTCTAAATGAAACATATAGATATTTGGTTAATGCGTCTGAGAAAACGATGAATAATATAAGACGGTAGTTCATCGGTGAAGATGACTGAAGCGTAAACAAAGAATCATCTATATATAGTATTATATATAGATGAACAATACTATATGTTGTGGTATAAAATCCAATGAAACACAGTTTTCATTCAAAAAAATTTTAAGGAGAAAAAATACAAATGAAAAAATTTAATAAAATAATTGCACTGATAACGCTGATTGCGGGATTGAGTTCAACATCCGCTTCGGCAATGAACGTAAACTATACTTCTTTGGGAGTACCGAATGTAAATAGTTCATTCAAAACCTATATGGACTATAGAGCAGTTACTAATCGAGCTTCGGCTCAGTATAAATTTATTAACAGATGGGGGTGGTCAGATTATGAAGGTTTTATGCGTTGCAATGCTGAAACAGACTTAGGCATTACAGATCATTATTATCTTATTGCACTTGGGTCGTATTACGGAACAAAAATAGGAACTAAGTACAGAATTACAACCAATACCGGGCGAGTGTTTTACGGGGTATTAGCTGATTTAAAGGCTAACGGAGATACAAATTCAACTCATCAGTACGCTGGTAATAGAGATGTTGTTGAGTTTTTAGTAGATACCAGAAAGCTAAATCGGAAGGTTAAGCAAATGGGTAGCGCAAATGTTTATATGCCACTTAATGGAAGCATAGCAAAAATCGAGAGAATAGATTTTAATTAAGAGAGGAGAAGAAAAAATGATAAAAAAGATAGTTTTGTTTCTTATCAGAAAGAAGCTAGGTGTTAAAAAGTTTCAGAGGTTTCGTTTTTCAAATCAGAAGAAAAAGGATGTATATTTCTTTACAAATGACAAATTAATGAAAGAAGTTTATCCCACATTTAAGTGGGTTCCGTCAAAGGTAGGGTTAAATTATTTATTGTCTAAAGGCTGTAAGTGTGATAAGGAAAATGTATGGATGTTTTAATTTAATAATTTTTTAATTTGAAAGGAGTTTATAATGGGACAGTATGTTGATTATTATTGCGAGAACGAATGCAGAGAGTTGAATAAAATTATTAACAATATTCTTCAAAAACGCTTTGGATGGGTGTTGCAAAAAGATTATGACGATTTTTATGACATCGGGCTTCAGGTTGTTTGGAAGTGTGAGACAAGCTTTGATGAAACAAAAGGGGCTACATTTCATACATATTTAATTGGTTGTCTTGATTAAATCGTGAGCGCACACTCGTGACTTTAGTCATGAGTAAGCGAACGTTTACGAAATAGTCAGCGTATAGGGAAACCTGTGCGTAGCGGTGTGAAATAGTCCACACCCAACGAAGCAAACGAATATGCTGGAACAAGATAGGCTTGACAACCTATCGCCATAAAGCTAACTGAACTACAACATAAGGATGAAACAAGCCTAAGTGTGAATGTGGCGAAAGCAGAAAAAATCAGTTAGATAGCATAAGGTTAAATCCTAAGTGCGGAATAAAAATTGGAAATCAGCAGGGAATGAATGAATAGTTCTGCCCCCAACGACCAGACCTCGTGAGGGTCGTACACACAAGCGTGTGGAAGTGTTTGCGCCTAAGTACCGCAAGGTATATGGATAAGATATGGTCTGTGCTCATAGGAAACTATGAGATACCTACCGCTAAAAAATACGGCGGATAAGGATGTATAGAATTAGCGACTCTATATGAACGACAACCTCTAATACGATTAAGAATTTCTACGAATTCTTATGTATATTATTTAAAAATTTAATAAAAATCTCGCTTTTAAATAGAGAATAATATTATTAGAAAGCGAGGTGATATTGTGGAAAAAGCATTTAAGCTCCGACTGTATCCAAATAAACAACAAGAAATATTAATTCAAAAAACATTTGGATGCACAAGATTTGTTTATAATTATTTTTTGGATTTGAGAAAGTCTGAATACGAAAACAACCAAAAATCTGTTTCTTATAATGAAACAAGTAAATTACTTACTCAATTGAAAAAAGAAAAAGATTGGCTTAGAGAACCGGATAAGGACTCTTTACAGAAATCTCTCAAAGATTTGGATATGGCATATCAGAAATTTTTTAAGGAACATGCCGGTTATCCAAAGTTCAAGTCTAAAAAAGACAGATACAAGTCATATAGAACGAGTTGTACGAATAATAACATTGCATTTTTAGGAAAACATATAAAGCTTCCTAAACTTGGCAAAGTCAAAATTCGTGATAAACAAATTCCGCAAGGACGAATATTAAATGCTACAATATCTCAACAGCCAGACGGTAAGTATTATTGTTCTCTGTGTTGTACAGATGTTGAAATACCACAATATCCCAAGACTAATATTAATGTTGGGATGGATTTGGGGATAACGGATTTTGCAATATTTTCTGATGGGATAAAGATTGATAATCCAAGATTTTATGAAAAATCAGAAAATAAACTTGCTAAACTTCAAAAGGAAATGTCGAGAAAAACAATTGGCGGTTCCAATTGGAATAAGGCGAGGATAAAAGTTACAAAGTTACAGTCTCATATATCTAACCAACGTAAAGATTTCTTACAGAAACTCAGCACAGACATTGTAAAGCAATACGATGTTATCTGTATAGAAGACCTTGATGTTAAATCTATGAAAGAAACGGATAAATCAAATCGTAATAAGCGAGTTGGTGACGTTTCATGGTCGGAGTTTCGCAGAATGCTTACATATAAAATAAAGTGGTATGGAAAGAGACTGTCTGTTGTAGATAGATATTATCCATCCTCACAAATATGTAATGTATGTGGTGAGCGGGACGGTAAAAAATCTGAAGATATTAGATTTTGGATATGCTCTCATTGTAGAAGTGAGTTGGACAGAGATGTTAACGCTGTAATAAATATATTAAATGAAGGAATTAGAAAATTAAATTTTTAAATAATGTATATAAGAACCGTAGGAACTACGGGGATAGCTTGGTGATACTTAACTCATTGGAGTTATTGACCAAGAACCCCGCGACTTTAGTCGTGGGAGGTTCAGCGCAAAATTAAGACATATGTTACCAGAATGAACAGACAAAAGCGTTCATTAAGAGATGAAAAAGGGAAAATATTGCATGATATTTCCTTAGAAAACTTAGTGAATGCTGAGAGCGGTGTTAAGTTGGAAGACCTTTTAACGGAGACCAAAAGAGTAGACGCAAACGAATATAGTGAAAATTTTGAGCGTTATCTAAATAATCTTAACAAGTCTCAAAGAATGATTGCAACCCTGTTGGTACGAGGATACAATACACAAGAGATAAAAGACAGATTAAAAATGTCGTCTAAAGACTATCAGATAAATTTCAATGCGTTAAAGCGCTATGAAAATATAAGTTTGTTACATATTCAGTAAAATAAAAAAGTTTGATTTAAGAAAGGAAAAAGATATAATGTCACAGTCTATGGAAAAAAGCAAGGATATAAAATTAACAATTGGTTCAACGAATAAGAAAATTGACAAACAAATTCTCAGAACAGATTATGTTTTACAGAGATATTCAGACCGTTGGAGCAATCTTATGAAGTCAAATCTTATTTCTGATATATTACAGGATAACCCTATACCTTCATTAATATTTGCAGAACAGATTGTTAATGGAATGGAAATTATCTGGTTATTAGACGGAAAGCAGAGAACAACTACAGCTTATAGTTTTGCTCAGAACGGATTTAAAATCAGCAAAAATATAAGACGTTTTATGATTGAATATTATGTTCCGGTTTTAGATGAAAATCATAATATAGTTCGTGATGATAATGGCTTTCCGACATACGAATGTAAGCAGTGTGACATACGTGGCAAATTCTTTTCTGATTTACCCGAAGAATTACAGGATAAGTTTTTAGACTATTCATTTGAAATTGTAAAATATCTGAACTGCTCATCGGAAGATATAGCATATCATATGCAACGTTATAATGAAGGCTGCCCGGCAAACGTAGCCGAAAAAGGTATCTTCAAAATTGGAGAAAAATATGCTGAATGTGTTAAAGAGATTTCGAAAAAGTCTTTCTTTAAAGACAATTTTAAAACAGAACTTTATAATGGTAAGGCTAACCGTATAATCATAGAGGCTATTATGCTTTCAAATTTTAAGAATGATTGGAATAGCAGTTATGATAAAATTTGTGAATTTATAAACGAAAATGCAACTTTTGACCAGTTCTATCATTTTGAAGATTTGGTAGAACGCTTAAATAAATGTCTCGATGCTGATAGTATAGAGTTTTTATTCAATAGTAAAAATAAGAAAAATTTATCATTATGGCTTGCTTTATTTAGCAAGTTTGATAATTTGAAACTTTCTGATGATAATTTTAACGAATTCATTCAGGCGTTCAATGGAGATTTACATTCTAAAGAGATTAATGGAGTTTCATTTGATGACCTGATGGAAAACAAATCTACAAAAGATAAAAATCCCACTATAAAAAGAATTGATTTCTTAATTCAACTTATGGCTGATTTCTTTGGCGTTGCGGTTAAAACGGTTGAGGGCGAAGAAATTACAGATGATGAGTATGAGGAATTTGCAATGAATTTTGTTTCAGATGATGTAGCGGCAAAGTGTCTTGCAAGTATAAAAGACTGTCCGGATGAAGTGTTTAATTCAGAAACACCCGAAACAATTACGGAGTGGTGTAAAACCGAGTGTGTTCCTAAAGATTTGGATAAATGTTTAAACTATAAGTCTATTGTTATCAACTCAGGAACAGATGAATGGGACGAAAAGCTTCCTTATTATATATACGGTGTAAAATACATCTTGGATCGGCACCCTGAGATAGAAATTTCAGGTTGGATTGCAAGCATAAAAGAGAATGATGTTATAGATAGGGCTTTCGTTAAAGATAGCGCTACAAAATATATCAATGAAAAGGTGATTAATATAAACGAAAGGAGCGTGGCTTAAATGTCAATTTTAGAAGATGTCAAGGGTAAAGATTTAGTTTTGTTTTGTGAGTGTGGGTGTGACACAGGCATTCATGTTAAGGTAGATGTAGATGATGACGATTTGTATTCTGTTTTGACGTATACAAATGGTGCGTTTTACGATTCGCAAAGAGGTGTTGTGGGTACGGTTGTAAATAAATTAAAGAAAATTTGGGCTATTATTTGGAATAAGGATTACTATTATTCCGAAGTCCTTTTAAGTAAAGAAGATTTTCAAAAAGTAAAAGAATGGATAGGACAGTTTTAAGCTAATCGTGCATTAACGAATAAAAGAATAATTTACGATTGTGTCGTAAAATTTTATTGAAAAGGAGGTCTAATACATGACAATAAAAGAATTTAGAGAAAATATAAAAAATCTGAATGAAGAAGAATTTGAAAAAACAACTCTTGCCCATTCAGATAATCTGGAATTTGTGAAACTACTCACGAGATATTTTACGGATGAGCAAGATTTTATAGAAAGTGAACTTATTAATATATATGCAAATGCGGGCGATGACGTCGAGCTAAAGCTTAATATATTAAACATGCTTAACGGGTTTCGATATTAATATTAGTTATTCTTTTTTAATAAAAATTTTTTTATATTTTGCAAGTAGTCAAGTATATGATATAAAGAAAAATCTATCTTTTCGTCAATTTCAATGCATTGATTTTGCTGTATAAAAGATTTTACAACATAACTTTCTTCAATGGTTAAATTTTGTTTATATTTCAAGTTAAAAAGTTCAGAGTTGAGAGAAAAAGTATACATCTCTGTCCTTTTATTAGTAGCTTTTCTTTGAGAGTATTGATAAAATATACAAAATTTTAAATCTTGTTCTTTTGTAACTTCAACCATTTTAGTAAATATAGAAAAATCTTTTGTAAACATAAAATCACCTCAACAATTTTTCTTAATTATATCATATAATTAAAAATTTGTCAAATTAAGTATATAAACTTATTAAAGAAAGAGAGAAAACAATATGGATACTATTAATGTAAATTTGAACAATCTAACCGACAGGGAGCGAGATAAACTTCTTGCGTTGGTCGAGAAGGCGAATGGGAGCGAAGAATTTCCGGCATGTGGTGAAAAATATTTTGTAATTCTTCCCTATGGAAAGGTTGTTGATACTATAAATGATAATTCAGATAGAGATAGAGAAATTATTGATCTTGGCAATTGTTTCAGGGCCAGTGAAGAAGCAAAGTTTGAAGTTGAACGCCTTAAAGTTTTACGTAAAATGCGAGAGATTGCAGGTGATGTTAACATGAACAAAGAAACCCTCTGTAATAGTCATACGTATTATACCTTGGAATATGGCAGCGATGATAAAATAAACCCCGTGGCTATGAAGTGTTATGTCAATACCGGAAGTGTGTTTGTTGCATCGGAAGTGGTTTTCCCAGACATAACGGATGCCGAAAAGGCTATTCGAGAAATTGGCAAAGAAATGTTAAAGAAATATTATTTTAGAATTGTAGAATGAAATCGAAATTTTAGGAGAATAAAAATAAAATGAATTCTATAGAAAAGAAAATTGAAGAAGCAAATAAAGACAATGTATTAATTCAGTTCCTTGGTGCAGAAAATGTAGAAGATATGAAGAAGCGCATTGTTAATGTTATAGTAGATCAGATTAGAGATGATATGCGTGATTATGCCGATTATCTGATTTGCCCAGATGATATTATAGAGAGGCTTATTGATGACGTTGTTAATAACGTACAAGACAGGGTACAAGAAAAACTTGAAAAGGTCGTAATAGAAAGGGCAATAAAGAAGTTAGGACTTTAAAATAGGCAAAATTGAAACTTGAGGAGAATACGAAAATGTTGGATTGAAAAAAGAGAGGATAGATAATGAAAGTTGCAGATTTAATTAAGCAGTTAAATACTATTGGGTATGACGAAAACACAGAGTTAACATTTAGTTATTTAGATGGTAATAGTGATGGGGACGTTTATGATATGACCGGAAAACTGTGCTATGGAGAAGATTTAACTGGACTTCCATATGCAGGGGATATAATTGATATTGAACTCAAATTTAATAGAGGTAAGTATTCAAAATTTCCATTGGTGGATCGGGCAGAGGTAGATGAACTCCTAAACAATATAAAATTTTGGTGCAAGCAATTTAAAGGCGTAATAGATAAATATATGGAACGAGAAAAGAGAATAAAGAAGGGAGAATAAATAAATGACATTACAAGATGTGGTTGAATATTTTTTTGAAAATTATCCAGATAGTGCTTTATCGCAAGACGAGGTGGTAAAAAAAGATTACAAAGAAGAATGGTGTAAGGATTTTATTATTGATAGGTTAATTCCATATTATATGTATGATTGTTTGGGACTTTGCGGCTGTGGTCTCCCGGAAGCAACGTTCGAGGTTATCCGAAGATATTTACATATTAAACAAGATAAACATAATGGTTTGATAGACTATTATGGAATGGTTGAACGATATAAAAGAGATTTACAAATTGAATATGATGAACCTATTCAGTATGGAATGCTTCAATTTCTGATGTATACATTAGATGATAAAGGGTTTACCGAACACGGTAGTGGAATAGGTGGTTGCTGGATAACGGAAGATGGCGAACGATTATTAACCGTATTAGACATTTGGCATGAAATCAATGAAAAAGGAGAGAACAAATAAATGAAATTTAACATAGTAAAAGGTATTGATATTAAGATATTAGATGAAGAATTGCTTAAATTCCCGATAACGGAAGAACAGTATCCTTACATATTTATGAATGAAAATACGGCGAGAGAGTTAGTGGCTAAAACTATTGTTGAGGGCTGCTTACATGACATAACTATAAAAGACAAACGTACGCTTACTACATATCAAGGAAATAAGGTTTTTATTGACAACACAAAAGCATTTGGGGAGGTTGAGTTGAGATGAAAGAAGATTGGTATTGGGGCAAGTTACACCGAGGCAAGAGAATTGATAATGGAGAATTTGTCGAGGGCGAATATTATTATCGCGAAAAAGATAAAAGTACTTATATTATAAGCCACAAGGACGAGACGTATGGAGATGCATATAAAGTTTATCCAGATTCTGTGGCAGTGTATGTAGGAATCGATCGTTATGGCAATAGTGTTTTTTGCGGATGAAGAATACAAGCGTCGGGCGGCAAGGGCTAAAGAACTGAATGGTAAAAAAACTTGGCTTGTATATTATACGATCGATCCCTTTCATAGAAATTACTATAGCAGCTATGGAGGTTTTGCGATTGCCTTTGGAAATACAGAAAAAGTTGCTCAATACCAATTTGTGTCGTAATAATAAAAAATACTTTGACTGGATTAATGAATTGGACTGTTCAACATCGGATGTGTGTCGCGTAATCATAGATGGCTGTATAGCAAATGCAAGTGGGTCTTTTGAATGGGATTGGTGTGACAATGAATAAAAAGTTTGATTTTAAAACCGAAGAACAAGTACCAGATTCTTGGTTAGACAGATGTAGTGATAATGGTTATCAAAGATATATAGACGATGATGGTGTTCGTAGATACAGAGATAATGATGAAAAAGTTCGAGATATGCCATATCGTCCATGTGCAAAATGCGGGCATTATCCTAATGAGAATGGTGATGATTATTGTATTCAGAATTTAGGACGAGTTGTAAACGCATGTTGTGGACACGGAACACATGAGGGATATATTATGTTTGATGATGGTAGGATTATAAGAGGAAATTTTAGAGTTGAACATTTATAATGAAACAAACATTTCATAAGGAGAAAAAAATGATAAAAAAAAGACTTGGGAAGAATTTAGAAAATGTGGTTTACTATTATTTATTAATCAGATATTACACATTTTTGGATGGGCGATCTGCCTTGAATATGATGATAAACAGGAATCTATAACTGATGTTTATCCGGCAAGAGTTAAATTTAGAGGCTTTGACAATAATAAAGTTTCTGAAAGTTATAAAAACTTGTCAAAATATATAATGGACAACGCCAAAATACTTTACGAAGAGGCTTGCGAATAGGGAGGTAGTTTATGATTAAACCGTATATTAGAGATATTATAGACATAACAGACGCCTTCGTAAAAATTTCTAATATTGAGATTTACGGATGTCATAAAGATGGTGAAATGATTATTGGACTACAAGACATCAGAAGGATGTAAAAAATATGAATGATATAAATAAAACGATTAAGCATTTTGAAAGTTTGCAGAAAAGATATATTACTCAACATAATGGACAAATGTGCGAAAGAGTAGCAGACGCTTTAGAGGCACTAAAACATTTTAAATTAGAACAAAAATACTTTAAATATTATAAAAAATACCCGGATAAATTTATTGAAGATTGTTTGGAAATTGAACTTCTTCCTTTCCAAAAAATACTTTTCAGAACTTTATCAAAGAAAGAAATACAGAACGAAAATTTAACTAACAGGGAGAATAAATATATATGAATGTACGACAGAAAAAGAAACTGTTTAAGAAAAATCTTATAAAAGTCAAAAAATTTCATCCTAAAGAAGGCGATGTAATCTGCGTTACACCAGATTTCTAAACTTTTAGTCTTGATGATATAGTTGAATTCTTTGATATATGGCGTAGACTTGGTATTTTCGGTAAAGCAAAACTTGCAATAATCCCCGGTAATATTAAATCTTTGTCCGAAGAACAATATCGGAAAGTTTCGGAATTCAAGGAGCAAATGAAAGGTTGATTTTATTAAATGCGACAAGACAAGATGAAAAACAAAACAAATAAGGAGAGAAACTATGAAACGAAAATGTAATTGTTGTGATGGAATATATAATAGTTTTGATATACACTTTACAAGTGCTTGCGACAACAAATGCGCTCACTGCGTAGATCACTGTTACGAAGGTATGCATATTATAAAACCAAATGTCGATAAGATTGTTAGTACAATTATAAAAAATAGTGAAGGGTTAGATGATGTTTTATTCTTAGGCGGTGAACCATGCTTGTTCTTAGAAGAATTAATTCGATGTGTAGAAAAATTGAAAGAGAAAACATTTCTCAAGTTGTATGTTACAACATCTGTTCCTAAGATCTGCTTTGATAACCGGGATAGATTTATATATTTACTTAGTCTTTTAGACGGCTTAAATATTTCAGCACAGCATTATAAAGAAGATGTTGCAGATGAAATCAGAAAAACAAAATCACAATATAACAGAGAGGTATTTTATAATTCTCTTCCATATAAAGAAAAGATACGAATAAACCTTAATATTGTAAAACCATATCTTTATACAAAAGAAGATATTACAGCGTGTTTAAAACATTATGATGGTATGGGATTTAATTCAATAAAATTATCTGAAATTCAACATGGTAAAGATTATTTTGTTTCATTTGAAAAGGTTTTTGGGATAAAACTCGCATCGCCATATGCAAACGGATGTCAAACGTATTTAGATATGAAAAATATCATACCGGGATTCAAGACGCCAGTTTTATTAAAAAGGTCGTGTTTTATGTGCGAAGAAACTCTCAAGGCATCTATTGACGACGGAGTAAAAGTAATCTCTTCATTATTTAGAAAGCCAACGAATAGGTATGGTGTTATATATGAAAATGGTCAATTAATGAAAGGATGGATATAAATCATGTATACAAAATTATTAAGAAGAATTGTTAGGAAAATAAGAACTATGTCTGGACATTGCGACGGAGGAAACGGAGGATATGGACATTGTTATTAAAGAGATTTGATTAAAATTAATCACACCTTTATAAATTTACAATGGAGAATAGTATATTGTAAGCGATTTCAGTAGTGAGTATAAAGCCATATCAAGTATACCACAATGTACAAGCAAGTCTTTTTCGGAGTATACAACCGATAATTTGTGTGACAGAGATTAGAAATCTGATGTAGGTGGAAAGCACGCTGTTAGATGGTGCGGCGGGATACGGTTCGAGTCCATATGATTTGTGTTACAGATAGGCGTGTTTGCAACTAACTCTGGAGAGACAATGGTTAAAAGGCTGGTAAACCTCGGACGTAGGAGCTTCCAATTTGTATTAAAATTTACAACAGTAAAAAAATGTACGATATATCGTGTTAAAAATTCAATGAAAGATTAATTTCATAAGAAAGGAGAAATAGTTATGAAAAAAATAAAGATGTTTATGAAAAAGATAAAAAAGAAGCGTCAAATAACAGAAATGAATAAAAAGGAATTCGTTGAGTACAGTAAAAAAACATCTGGTCGGTGCGTATTAAATGCAGAACTGGTTAGAGATATGCTTTTTAATTTTCTCGAAAAGGCAATAAAAGCTGACAAGGCTCCCAATGTTGAGGAGATAAGCTGTGGTACAAATCATGATTTTGATAAACTCAATATTCTTTGTACCAATGGTAAGAAGATTACACTTACAATTCAGGTTGAGTAGAGGGGGTAATTATGGTTTATGTTATTTTGTACATAATTGTAGCTATATTAATGTTTGTGTTGCTAAGTATATTTTGGGACGTTCCAGAAGATAGAGATACCGAGTATGAAGTAGCCGTTGTACCTGCTGCCCTTTTCTGGCCAGTAGTACTACCTCTTTTAATTATTATGGTTATATGCATGAGTGGTGGTCGGTTGTCGCATAAAATACACAATGCGTTTTATAAAGGAGAGAATAAATAATGTGGCAAGAAAATAAAGTTAAATTCCTTCCGAGAAATGGTTTGTCTAAGCATGAATACATTAAACAATATTATTATCAAAATGAATTGTTGCAAAAATTGTATGATAGCGGAGATTTTACTGATGATGAATTACTATACATATTTAATAATGGTGCACTTCGAAGATTAGGCTTCCCAATGAAACGTGGTGGTAAGAAATACAGACAAAGACAAAGACGAAAATTGTTTGATTGGCATTTTTTCAACATTCTTGAGGAAGTAATCTCGGAAAGGCTTGAAGAATTAGCTAATAATAAACCCTTTGATAATTTTGTTGATATTAAAAATATCAAAAATAATGATGAAAACAAATTTTCAAAAGAGTATATATATTATGATACTGTCACAAAGAGTTGGCAATCTGATAAGGAAGAATAGTTGTTAATGAAAGCAGGGTTTCATTGAAAGGAGAAAAAATGAAGAAATTTTTATTTTGGGCAAAACAATTATTACCGTTTACATATTGGAGTAAATTTAGTACTCCAGATGGTAAAAAATATCTTACCATCTGGAGACAGTGGTTTGGAATACCTTTTAATGTGAGTGAATTTTCACTTAAAGATTAATGATATTCTGTTCCGCCACAATGTGGACAAGGCGGTAGTTTATCAGAATTATCGTCTAATTTTACAATTTGTCCACAGTTTACGCAGGTGTATTGACCTACACCTGGTTTTTCTCCTGTTGTTGGCATAATTAAACCTCCTTTCGTTAAAATATAGTTATATTATAAATACATGAAAGAGGTTTGTCAAATTAAATAATAAAATCAGAAAGGATAAAAGTTAGGTCGCGACTAAGGATGCATCACTTTCTGGTAAAATAATGGTATATCAAGGAAGTAAAAATAGATTGGTAAAATATTTGGTGCCAATCATTCAGAAATATATTGACGATAATAATATTACTACATATATAGAACCTATGTGTGGTAGCTGTTCTGTTATAGAAAATATTAAGTGTGATAAACGCATAGCAGCAGATATTAATGATGAGCTTATAGCCTTATTGCAATATGTTAAGACAGATGCAGATTTATCTATTGCTCCGGCGAATTGTTCTTTTGAACATTATGCCGATGTCCGTGAGAACCGAAAACTCAACACCGGGAAGTACAGCAAAGAATATACCGCACTTATAGGATATTGTGCAAGTTATGGTGGACGGTATTTTGACGGTGGATATGGCCGAGACAAAACAGGTAAACGAAATATTTACGCTGAAAGAGTTGAAAACCTCAAAACCGATTCGGAATTGTTAAAAGATATCACTTTGGTGTGTTGTGATTATAAAAAATTTAATGGATTTCACGGAGCTTTGTTTTATTTTGACCCACCCTACAAAAATACTAAACAATATTCTAAGCAGGTGATAGATTATGACGAGTTTTACAATTTCCTTCGAGAACTTGCGGAAAGCAATATAGTGTTAATAAGTGAATATAACATGCCGGATGATTTTGAATGCATTTGGCAGAAAGAGCGTAAAGTGTTGCAGAAGTCAGACAGAACCGCCGGAGACAAGGCAGTTGAAAAACTGTTTATATGCAAACCGAGAACACCTATATATAGTATTAAATGTAATGAATAATACTATATATTGTGGCACAAAAACCGATGAAACTTTTGTTTTAAGTTATATTAAGAGAGAAGACTGACCAATGAATGATTTATGTAAAATTTGCGATACAAGAGAGCGGCTGTGTATGTGTAATGGCAGAGATGGTGATTTTAAATATTGTTTTAGAAGAGTCGGGTCAACCAGTGGCTTAAAAGAAACAATTACTCCATTTACTACATTGCATGAATTATATGAAAAATGTGATTGGCTTAAACATATTGTTCCAGAATCACTCTATTTAGAGGACAAGGCATATGCGGGAGATAATATGAGACTACTTTGGGGACAGTATGAATATCAAATAGGAACAAATAAAGGTCAACCGGTAGGATATGTCATTGCTAATACAACTGAAGACATAAAACCGATTGAATATTCAAAAGAGAGAATAATATAATAACACAGTAGTTGCAAATGCTGTGAAACAAAGAAAGGAATAAGCAGTAACACCGGTTAAAAAGATTACGTAATCCCTGTAAAGGTATATTTTGAAGAAAGAAAAATTATCAGCAAACATTTTATTTTCCGGAATCGGTTGTCAAGAGCGCGGATTCCAAAATTCTAATCTATTTGATTTAGAAGTCTTAAATACATCTGACATCTGTAAAGAATCTGTCTTATCCTATGCTGCCATTCATTGCGGTTTGACAAATGAAATGGTAGAAAATTATCCCGATTATCCGTCAAGAGAAGAAATGGCGAAAGAATTAACAGAGATTAATTTAGGCTATGAACCTGAGAAAGATAAGCATTTTGATTGGTCGAAGTTAGCAAAAAAGAAAAATAAAGACCTTGAAAAATATTGGTTGGCAAATAAACTATCACATAATTTGGGTGATATAAGTAAAATTGAAGAATTGCCATATGCTGATCTGTGGACTTGCAGCTTTCCGTGTTGCGATGTTTCTATAAGTGGAAAAATGAAAGGATTAAATCCTGATAGCAGTACTCGCAGCAGTTTACTTTGGGAAAATATTCGTCTTCTCAAAAAAGCAAAAGATAATAATATTTCTCCGAAATACATAATGTTTGAAAATGTTAAAAATCTTGTGAGTAAAAGATTTATAGCTGATTTTAATAACTTACTTGAAGTCCTCGATGAGCTGGGATTTAATTCGTACTGGAAAGTGCTTAACGCAAAGGAATGTGGAATCCCACAAAATAGAGAAAGAGTATTTGTTATAAGTATCCGTAAAGATATTGATAAACATACATTTAACTTTCCAGTACCGTTTGACAATGGACTAAGGTTAAAAGACTTTCTCGAAGAAACCGTTGATGAAAAATATTATATCTCAGATGACAAGGTTGAGAAGTTTAAGAAGAATTTCAATATTGAAAGCGACAGTGTTACTACTCGCAATTCTGATATAGCTTCTTGCGTTAGAGCAACTTATTATAAGAATGGTTTAAGAAATATATGTGAAAACATTGAAAATGGAAAGGGCTATGAAGGTGTCGTTGAAGTCTCTTCAAATAGAGAATATAAGATAGGCAATGTATATAATCCTAACCATACGGGTGGCAGTTTTGCAGGAAATGTATATGATAAAAAGGGTATAAGTCCTGCTCTCACAGCTATGCAGGGTGGCGGTAGGCAACCTCATATTATAACAAACGGGGGAGCAATAGGAATAGATAAATCAATAAATAACACACAAATGATTGAATATGCAAATTGCATCACTGCGAGAGAAGATAGAGGCGTTTCAAATAGGAAATCAGAAGGAACGGCAATTATGGAAATACATAATGATATTCGTATTCGTAAACTCACAGCCAGAGAGTGTTACAGGCTGATGGGTCTCACTTTTGATGACTGTGACAAGGCAGCAGACGCAGGTGTTTCAAACACTCATCTCTATAAGCAGGCCGGCAATGGCATTGTTACGAACTGCGTTGAACTTATAGCAGAACATTTGTATAAGGCACAGTACGATAGTACATATGTGTGTACTGATGAGAACATAGTAAATTTTATGAATCCACAGTCGGAGTAAAATCTGACTGTGGGAAGGCTTACGGAGCTGCTATGAGAGGCAGATATAATCCCGACGGCTCCACATCACAAAATTTAGAGTTAAACGGAGAAGAAATAAGTAACACAATAACTACTGTCGGAAAAGACAGTTTGGTGGTTATTAAACGAAAATGAAATAACTTTTTCAATGGAATAAATTTGAAAAACAAGGAGTGATAAAATGGGTTGTGATATACATATGCGACTTGAGAAAATTAACAAAGATGGCGAATGGGAAACAATTGACCTGTTCCGCCCGGCGAGAGATGATGAGGACGAAAAGTATTATCCGGTTACTTTTCCGTTTGTTCCGTCACCTATATATGATGGCAGAGATTATGAGCTGTTCGGGGTTCTTGCAGGTATAAGATGTTCGTATACGGAAACAATATCCGAGCCGAGAGGCATACCTGCATCAGCGAATTATCTGATAAGAAGTGAATATAAAGCGTGTGAATCTGAGTGCCACACGCCAAGTTATCTAACACTTGGCGAATTGGAAAAGACTTGGTATGCTCACATGCATGACGACCCCAAAGACGAAGAAGGATATGACAATGTTTACATTCGGCTACTTCATAATATCATAAGACCGATTGAAAACAGACTGCGAGACTTGCATTATGTGTGGAGTGACACAGATGTAGAACTCGTAGAAGACTGCCGAAAGTATTGGGATACGGTAAGAATAGTATTTTGGTTCGATAGCTGAGGTGAAAGTATGGGTACAAATTATTACATGATGACGAAGAACAAAGAAATCGTCGAGGAGTATTTTCCCGGCGAATACGAGCTGGTAGATACACCTGGCTTTGGATACGAAGTTCATATAGGTAAGCGAAGTGCAGGGTGGATGCCTCTGTTTGAAGAACATAGTAATGCATACAGTTCTGTTGAGGGATTGAAAGAATTCCTTAAAATTCATAGCGATAGTTTCTATATTTACAATGAATACAACGATACTTTGACAGCGGAGCAGTTGGACGAGGAGTTGTTTCAATGGGGAGCAAACCAAGAGGTCAAGTATTTGAAATACATCCCCAATGGAGTAGAAGATAAAGCTTTCGGGGGGAAGACTTATTTGGTTCCGTCAACGTCAAACGATTACGACATTAAAACACCGTTTGACCATTCTGAGTATTTTAATCTGGCTCGTAAATGGGAGGATTGGTGTCGGTATCGAGATAATCCTTATTTGAAAGATTGGGATGGTTATGATTTTCTGAAAGGACGGTTTAGTTAATTGAGTAGTACAAACAGAAGTAATGCAAGAGACGAACATATATCAGATTATTATGTTACACCTGTTTCAGATATCGAATTATTTCTTGAAAAGTTTGACAAGTTCTATCCTTTAGATTGGGGATGTTCTAAAATTTTAGATCCTTGTGCTGGTGGTAATCTCGAAATACGGGATGGACACGGCATTAAAGAAGCATATCACCCAATGAGTTATTCCACGGCAATACATAATGTGTTCGGAGAATATTGTAATGTAAATAACATTGATATTCGTTCTGATTCGCTCGCCGAAACAAAAGGCGATTATTTGACTATGGATGTTAAGAAATTTCAGCCTGATATTATAATCACGAATCCGCCGTTTAATTTGGCGGTTCCGATAATTGAAAAGGCTATTGAAGATGTTTCGGATAATGGATATGTGATTATGCTGCTTAGATTGAATTTCTTTGGCAGTCAAAGCAGAGAGGAATTTTTCAAAAAGTATATGCCGGAATCTGTCTTTGTACATCATATAAGAATTGGATTTACAGACAAAAAAGACAGCAATGGGTATACGGTTTTCGATAAAGATGGGAATCCCAGACGCGGCAGCACAGATTCGATTGAGTATATGCATGCAGTTTGGAATAAGAATAACTTGCAACCGGGCTATACGAAATTAATATTGGTATGAAAGTTTTATTTTATTGAAAGTCGAAAAGGAGAACAAATGATCATACAATTCAAAAATGGTAGTGCCATAAAATCTTTACCCGGCGGTGAATGTAAGCGAAGTGAGCGGGGACAGAAACAAATAGAAAGGATTTTACAATGGCTAACCACATTGCGGATGCCATATATATGATTTTGCGTCGAGCGTATCACAATATATTGTGGTGCAGATACCAATGAAAATTAAATTTCATTTAGAGAATAATATTATTAGAGGAGATGATACATATGAAACCAATTAAAGTAAAGTTTGGAATAGTCGGCAATGTTTTGTTGGCACAGGTTATAGACATGGACGAAAGTTTAAGAGGAAAGTTAAGATATTGTTCGTCAAACGGTATGTGTATAAGTTCAATAGAACATCCGGCGTTTTTACCTCATGGTCGACAATTATGCTTGTGGGGATCCGACAAAGACAAGGATACTATGATTACAAGTTTCACGTATGAGACTGAAGACATGGCAAAATGTGCTTTACGTAAGTTTACCAAGTGTATTCAGGGGTATAATTTTAAAAATTATGATAGTCCTATGGATTCATTAAATCCGAAAATACATTGGGAAATAGTTGAGTAATGAGCGACATTTTTGACATTCTATAAGAAAGGTGGTGAGGCCATGACAAGATTAGAAGAACTGGCAAAACAAATCAAAGATATTTTGGACGCAGAGTATAACCCGCATTGTGCAGTGCTTATTACAAACAACAGTGTTAAAATAGTGTCTGTAGAGCATAGCACCCCGTTAGAATAACAAAAACATTGATTATGAAGCATCTGAAACAAACAAATACAAAACTCACATCAACAGATTATAAGAAAATAAAAGGTAAAAAACGTCGTCGTTCGGAGAATATATATTATGAGAGGTTACGGCGTTTGTATCAAAATACCGCTGGTTGGTATCCTTCAACTATTATAAAGGTAGAAACTGGCAATCAAAAATATTATTACAAACGATTGTACAGAGATAATCATGCTGGCGGAAGATACAAATACCACAAAAACCTTTCTAACCGTAAAATCAGACACAATAAAATCCCGATTTCAAAAGGCGGGAGTTATAAGAAAGTGTACGATTTTTGGTGGAATGTCGAGTAAAGAAAGGGGGAGTTTTATGTATGACGTAGGGAAAATATCAATGTCGCCTATATTGTCCAAGGCAATTTCAGCTTCAGAAGATATAGCTAAGATAGTTGCGGATAGTATTATGCGATATAAAAATTTAGATTTTGGTGATATTGAAGAAGCGGCAAAGCAGATTAATTCTGAAAACGTTGTAAACAATAAACCAACTTTAGGAGCCTATCCTGTGGGAAACAATGATGAAATAGTTATTTTTACTTTTTTAAACGATGATAGCGAACGAAATACTATGTGTATGTTCTTACAGGAATGGGACGAAGTTTCTAAAAGAAACGAGAGTCAGGAGTAATTTTTTCAGTATGTGATACGAAAATCATACTGGAGAGGGTAAATTTTTTCACAATATCGTTTTTAGGATTTATATAATATAGAATTAATAGAGACTGCTCCTGTGAAACAGCCTCTATGACATCAAAAAACTATCTTAATGCCTTAATCTTAACCAAATTAAACAGGTTGATTTCGATCTCTCTATATTGCATTAATCCCGGCAAGTGTTTATTAAGGAACACAAGCGATAGAATTACGATTGTAAGTAAAACTATACAACCGACAATATAAGCAGCAAAACGATGTTTTCTTAAGCACCGTCCTGCGGTGCGGAAAAATTCATACATAAGTTGCCCTCTGCCGTATGATTTTCATATCACACTCTTTCTACCATAGACTTACACCGTTCTTAGCGGCAATCTGCAAGGATGTTAAGTAGTACTATGATGATATATTATATCATAAAATAAAAAATTTTCAAATCAATAGAGCACTTCTGCTCTACATTTTTCAAAAAAAAATAACAGCTAAATAACAAGGTGGGATAGCATACCTTGGGTTTGTGCGCCCAAAAATCACTATTTTATATAAATTTTCAAATATAGTTAATTCTATGTTCCATCCGCAAGGGTGTTTAGATATATTTTTATATTTTATATTTTTTTAATTCAAGGAGGATAAAAATTTTGGCAGAAACTAAGAAAAAGGGAAGATTATTTAACTTGCCGGAAACAAAAGGCGCATTTCAGTTAAAGGGTATTGTGTCTGGTATGCAAAAAGATACGGCATTTAAAGAGATTAAAACTAAGAATGGTAAACCTATGAGAATTCTGAACTTTGGTACAAGTTACATAAATGGAGAGACGTTGTACCTCAATCTTCAGGGTATGGAGCAGGAAAATGTTTATTTTTCTAAAAGATCTGAGAAGAAGGGTGAAAAGGGCGAAACAGTTAAAGTGCCTTGGGCTGATAGATTTTCTTATAACCGCGAAGGCTTCCGTATGATTGGTAAAAATATTGGGGTTAAGAAAAAAATTGACTCTGAAGGTAGAACCATTAATGATAAAAAAGTTCTAACAGATTTTGATGCTTGTAGAGAGGTTAAAGAAAATCTTAAAGATGGAGCAAGCGTATTTATTCGTGGAAGTCTTGATTACAGTAGTTTTACTGACAACAAGGGTAATAAGAAAACATCTACAAAACTTGTACCGAGTCAGATATCTCTTTGTTCTGAAATTGATTTTAATGATGAAAATTTTAAAAAGCAGAATGATTTTAATCAGGTAATTATTTTTATGGGGATCGAGCCGGAAAAAGACGATAAAGAAAAGTTGACTGGTAGAGATATTGTTCTTGCAAAAATTGTTACATATAGCAATATTGAAGATGTTCAGTTTATCATCGAAGATAAAGCGCTTGCAAACAAATTTAAAAAATCACTTAATCCTTATAATGCAATTAAGGTAAGTGGACATATGGTATCCGTAGCACAGGTCGAAACAGTACAGGACGAAGACGATTGGGGCGAAGAAGATGCTATTGAAAAAGTATCAGCTCCTACAAAAAGAGAATTTATTATTACGGGAGCTAAAGGTTCATCAATCGACAAGGAGCTTTACACAGAGGAGAATGTAACCGAAGCTATCGCAAAGATTAAGAATGCAAATAAGGCAGAGGAGAGTTTTGGTTCTGACTCCAATGATGATTGGGGAAGCGCCGATGATCTTGATGATGACTCTGAGGAAGCTTGGGACTAACAGTAAAAATCCAACGCTGCATTGTACGTGTGGCGTTGGAGATATAAGATACGAAGTTAAATTTTAAGGAGGAAATAAATTATGGCAAAAGCAAGAAAGGCGTCAGTTACACAGAGTAAATTGGGTATGATTTTATATGGGAAGCAGTTTACAGGTAAATCAACAATGGCTATGCAGTTTGCATATTTTAAACGACCAGATGGAAAACCTTTTAGAGTTTTATACCTTGACCCAGAAACTGGTTCTATTGATGATTATACCACTGAGTTAAAGGCTAATGGTGTAAATCTTGAGAATATTTATATTGTATATACACAGTCGCTTGGAGAGGTAAGACAATATATTACAAAGGTTAAGAATGGAGAAGATTTTTACGAGCTTAATGATGACGGTGAAGAAACAGATAATATAGTTCTTGACGCAGATGGAGAACCGTTTAGAGCAGATGCGATTGTTGTTGATGGTACAACAATTCTTAATCTAACTACAAAACAGGGATTAATAGAGTTCTCTAAGAAAAGAAACAGGGTTAAAGCTGATAGAGATAGTCTTGTTGGTGATGCCAGACTTGTAAAAATTGAAGGAGCCGGGTTAGAGTATAAGGATTATCAAACAATTAATTTTAAAGGACAAGACTTAATCCTTGATCTTATGGCTTCTGGCGTGCATTATATTGTAACTGCAAGAGAGGCGGACGAAAAGAAAAATATCGAGCAACCTGACGGTTCTACTACGAGTGTTGTGACTGGTGAAAAAATTCCTGATGGCTTTAAAGATATGGCGTATAATGTTAAGACTGAAATTCGTATGTTCAGAAATGAGGAAGGCATAGTATGTGCTCATGTCAAAAAGGATAGAACACATACACACGAGGATAACTCAATTATTGAAGATCCTACATTACTTGATTGGCAGTCAGTTATTGATAAGACAGCAGATAAAAAAGCTTTCGTAGTAAAGAATGACCTAACAAAAGCTGTTGATGTTGAACAGGATATTTATAGTAGGGAAATTCTTGGCAAGGTCGGAGAACCTGATAATTTAGAAACGACAAACACATCTGATAATAACAGCGGTGTAAATATTGAAGCAATCAAAAAAGATATTATTGCTAAAAGAAATGCACTTCCACCGACGGAAAAAAAAGCAATGAAGGAAAAACTCGAAGCAGCAGGACTCCCTACGTCTTACAAGAGTGTAACAGATATTGAAATTTTACATAAAGTATTAGCAATGTTTGAATAAATTTTTTATTACGTAAGGGTAGGAAACTATGGAAGAAGTTAATATTAAGAGAAAATGTAGTTACTGTGGAGAATACCTTTATATAACTAAAAACAATATTGATAAAGCAGTCTACTATGATAAGAAAAGTTATCATAGTGATTGCTTTAATAGCTTATGTCAAAAGCGTATTATTAATAAAAGAATAGATATTTCAACAAAATGGGCAAAAATATATAATCAAATTGATTTAATTAAAAAAGATACATACGCACATTTTATAATAGCACTTACGCAAGAAGAGATATTTCAATTTATTAAAGAGGCATATGATTTAACAATTATTCCAACCCCAGTATGGCAAAAATTAAGCAATATTTATGCCGGTACATTCAAGGGAATGAGTGTAGGAATATCACCAATGGATTTAATAGATATGTGGCATCGCAAAATTGATATACTTAATGACATAGCTAAGAAAAATGAGTTGAAGGGAATAAAAATGCCACCGGAGCAAAGATTAACATATGATTTGTCGATTTTAATAAACAAGTATGATAGTTATTTAAGATGGAAAGAAAAACAAAAAATACTTGAAGCTGAGAAGCAGGAAAGTACAATAGATAATATTGTAAATCAATCTGTCGGATATATAAAGCCATCAGAAGAAACTTTGTCAAGTAACACAGAAGATATTTCTGATTTAGTGGATGACATTTTTGGGTAGGAGGTACATATTGGATAATGAACAGGAATTAAAGGATAGCAACGTTGCTTCGGAAATTTGTTTTATCGGAGCATTACTCAAACAACCGGATTTAATTGTTAATTATAGCAATTTTATGCGGAGCAAATATGATTTTTCTGACCCTGCCACAAAATTTTTTTATGATAGTTTTGAAATATATTATTTTACTTTTTCACAAACCGTTGATGAAACAAAAATGAATGTATTCATGAGTCAAAATGATGAGCGATTAAAACTCTACAAACAGTACAAAGGCTGGAAAACACTACAAAGGTATATGTCGCTTGCTGACGAAAATGACATAAAAAATTATTTTGATGCAGTTAAAAAATATTCATTGGTAAGAGAATATGGAAGAAATGGTTTCCCGGTGGAGAAAATATTATCACATCGAAATTTTGATAAAATGTCACCGAGTGATATTTATAGAATTATTCGTATAAAAGCAGATAAAATCAATACGGTAATTAATGCGGGAGAAGAGGCAGTTCAGTTAAATAGCAATACCAGTATAACGGTAGAAAATTATTTAAACAAACCCAATTTTGGTATTCCTTATCCTTGGCCTATGTATAATGAATATTTTTTGGGCATGAGAGAAAGTAAAGTTTTTTTTGAAGGACTTGTATCAAACAGTGGTAAATCAAGAAAGCTTATGTTTTTAGCAGCACATACCGCATTAGTATTACATGAAGATTTTTTATATATCAGTAATGAAATGAGTGAAGAAGATTTAAGGAGCTGCTTAATTACAACAATAATTAACAATAAAGAGTTTCAAGATTTACATGGTGTACATATGCAGAAACCTGAAAAAGAAATTGTTTTAGGAATATACCATGATAATAAGGGTGAAATTATCAGAAGAAAAATTAATGATAATGGCATTTATATTGAAAGTGTAGACGAATTTAAAAAACGTGTGAACGAATCAGAAGAATATCAAAATGTTATTAAGGTTACTAATTGGATAGATAGCTGCAAAAATAAGGTAATGTTTAAAGATGTTTGTGATGATTACAGTAACGAAAGATTAGAGTTCGAACTTAGAAAAGCTAAAATGATCTATAATATAAAATGTTATGGATATGATACTTTAAAAGGTTATCAAAATGATGATTGGAGTTCACTAAAACAGACCGCGACCAAAATTAAAGAATTAACCAATGAACTTCAAATGTATGGACATGTAGTATTTCAGATGAGTGATGACAGTATTTTTACGGACATTTTTCAATTATCAAGTATGAATATTAGTACTTCCAAGGGGATTAAACATGTTTGTGATATGCTTACTTTGGGTAAGTTGATTGGGAAAGAGGAATATCATAAATATAAATATATCCCATTAGACGATTGGGGAGAGAAAACTCCTGAAGATTTAAACTTAGGAGAAAGATATATGGCTGTAAAAATTGATAAAAACAGATCAGGAAGTAAGGATCAGATTATATTACTCAAAATAAACTTAGACTATAACACGTGGGAAAATGTTGGAGTGCTTATAAGAGCTAAGAGAGGTGAGTAGGAAGGTGGCAATTTGGATACAAAAGAGCTTAAAAACTACATATTTGAAAATAATTATGTTGAACAAATATTGGAATCCGTTGGTTGCCACCACATAAAATATCATTCAACAGGAGCTTACTGGACAGCGGGCAACCCGGATGGGGATAATAGAGGGGCAATCATATTGTACAATAACGAATCTCTTATTTGTCTGAATAAAACAAGACAAATGATAAGAGGAAATAGACAGACTGATATTATTGATTTGGTTTGCTTTATTAAGAACTTGACATTTCCGGAGGGATTAAAAGAATTATGTTCAGAAATAGGAATATCGTATTATCATGATTTTGAAGAGGATATCCCAGATAGTTTTAAGATATTAAAAATGTTAGAAGAAATGGATTCTAACATAACAGAAGAAAAAGAACGTCCATTAAAACCCATCTCAGAAAGTATTCTTTCTTATTATAAACCATATGTAAACGATTTGTTTTATGAAGATTATATAGATTATGAAACTCAGAGAGAATTTGAAATAGGATTCGATGAAGAAACTAACCGATATACAATCCCTATTCGTTCTGAACTTGGAGATTTAGTAGGTGTTAAGGCAAGGTATTTTGACCGAAAAGTACCTGATGGAATGAACAAATATATTTATCTGGAGCCCTGTGCAAAATCAAAAGTGGTGTACGGATTATATAAAACTCTTCCTTATATAAAAAGAGCAGGGAGGGTATTTGTGGCAGAATCTGAAAAAGCAGTTTTACAACTATGGTCATATGGATATAGAAATTGTGCGGCAACTGGTGGAAAATCAATGAGTAATCAACAAATAGATATGTTAGTGAGAACTGGTTCAACAATTATTCTATGTTTGGACAAGGATGTAAAAAAGAACGAAATAATGGAGATAACAGAACGATTTCCGGATAATATTCCACTTTATTATATCTTTGATGAGGATAATATTTTAAGTGAAAAAGAAAGCCCCTCAGACAATCCGCAAAAATGGGAGCAATTAGTAAAAAATAATATTTATAAATTAAGATAGAAGGTGTATATTTGAAATATAGATTGTACGAAAGTGGTAATAATGACACATCTAATGTAATTAAAGAAGTGTTAAAAAATAGAGGTATTAATGATTATGAAAAGTATCTCAATTTAGATGAAAGTGTTTTAATTCCATATCAAAAATTAGACAATATAGATAGTGCAGTACATTTATTCATAAATCATTTTAATCGAAAAAATAAAATAGAGATTTTAGTAGATTCTGACCCAGATGGTTTTTGTTCAGCAGCAATGATGTATTCTTATATTAAGAAATTAGACAATAAGTATCCGGTGAATTACATAATGCATACAAAAGCAAAATCTCATGGTTTAGGAGATGATATAACTGTTTCGGAAGATACTAATTTGTTAATAATTCCAGACGCTGGTACAAATGATACAGAAGAATGCAAAAAATTATCAGATAAGGGAATAGATATTCTAATTCTCGATCATCATGAATCAGAAGGTGATAATCCCTATGCAATCATTGTAAATAATCAAATGAGTAGGGAATATTCTAATAAAGATTTTTGCGGAGCGGGCATAGTATACAAATTTTTACAAGCATTAGACACAGAAACTTGGAACGAATTTGCCGATGATTATTTAGATTTATGTGCCTTAGCCAATATTAGTGATGTTATGGATATGCGTTCATTTGAAACAAGATATGTTGTTAATGCAGGGTTATCAAATATTAATAACAAATGTTTTCAAGCACTCATAAGGGCTCAGGATTATAGTATAAGCGGAGAGATTAACATTCATAATATCCAATGGTATATAACCCCAATTTTAAATGGAATGATACGTGTGGGGTCTAATGATGAAAAAGAATTATTATTCAGAGCATTTATTGAACAAGATGAATTTTTTGAATATAAAAAACGAGCAACTAAAAACAAGCCATCAGAAGTAATTCAAGAAAGTATCTATGATAGAGCGGCAAGGCTTTGTAAAAATGCGAAATCTCGACAAGATAAAATGAGAGAAAAAGGTGTAGACGCAATTACAGAAATAATAAATAATATGCCGTCTGATAATAAAATAGTTATGGCTGACGTAACAGAAGTTCTGGATAGTGGTCTGACGGGAGTTGTAGCAATAAAAATTGCAGAGCAATATAATAAGCCGTGCATTTTATTAAAACGATATTTTGATAAAAAAACAAACACTGAAATGTTTGGTGGCAGTGCAAGAAATATTAATAATAGTCCGATTGATAGTTTTAAAGACATAGTTAATTCTACAGGGGTAATAAGCGGGAAGGGACATGCCAATGCCTTTGGAATTGTAGATTTACCAGTAAACAACAAGGATAAAGCATTAAACAGTATAAATTCTCTGCTTAAAGATACAGTATATGATTCTACGTATAAAGTGGATTTCATTTTGGATATAAATGATATTACAATTTCTCTAATCCAAGAGCTTTCACAATTAAAAAATATTGTTGGACAAGGAATTGAAGAGCCTCAGTTGGCAATAGAGAACATATCATTAACAAGAGATTGCTTTGAAGTGTTTGGTAAAAATGAAGATACTGTCAGTTTTATATTAAATGGAATTAAGTTCATTCAATTTAAATGCAAAGAAGGTAATCGGTTATATGATTTTATCCAAGATGCTTGGAATGAAAATGATTATATTTCATTTAACATTGTTGGACGACCTTCGGTTAATGATTATAATGGTATCAGAACACCTCAAATTACAATTGAAGATGTAGCCGTTATTAGTACAAATAGTAATGATGAGGATGATAATTGGTAGGAGGTGATACTAATCGGTAGATTAATTGACCTAACTGGGAAACGATTTGGAAGACTTTTAGTATTAAGAAGGAATGGCACAGCAAAGGATGGAGTGCCATTGTGGGAATGCCAATGTGAATGTGGAAATATAAGAGATATAAGAGGTTCTTCATTACGAAATGGCTCTACATTATCTTGTGGTTGTTTGCATAGTGAAATTACATCTAAAAGAGTTAAAAAATACAATGAGTATAATTTGCTAGGAGAATATGGCATTGGGTGGACTTCAAATACGAATAAAGAATTTTATTTTGATTTAGAAGATTATGATCAGATAAAAAATCATTGTTGGTTTGAAAATGATCAAGGTTACATTTGTACTCGGCTATACGGTGAAGACAAAATGGGTAAAAATATTAGATTGCATCAACTGATTACTGGATTTCATTATGAACTTATTGACCATATAAATACTAATAAAAAAGACAATAGAAAATTTAATTTAAGACCAAGTGATAAACAGACAAATAATATAAATCGTGATGCTAACTGCAATAATAAACTGGGTATCAAGGGTGTTTTTAGAACAAATAATGGTTCATATATGGCTAAAATTGAACGCAATGGGAAAATATACACAAGAACAGATAAAAGCATAGATGTTGTTGTTAATTGGAGACATGAAAAAGAAAAAGAGTTATATGGAGAATTTGCATACAAATATTATAAGGAGGTTCAGTAATGGCATATTCCAGTTTACATAATCATGATTTTTATTCACTATTAGATGGTTATGGAAGTCCAAGAGAAATGTTGGATAGAGCTAAAGAAATAGGGTTAAAGGCGTATGCCACAACAAATCACGGAAATGTATATGCTCATATATACTATGATCTTATAAAGAAAAATTACCCTGACATCAAGATGATTTATGGTTGCGAATTATACGAATGTAATGATATAGAAGTCAAAGATAAAGATAATAAATATTTTCACTTAATTTGTTTAGTAAGAAACGAACAGGGCAGAAAAGATTTGAATAAAATCATTACAAAAAGTAACTTTAAAGGATTTTATTTTAAGCCGCGATGTACAATAGAAGATATAAAACCCTATGCTGAAAATTTTGTTATTTCCTCCGCTTGTTTAGCGAGTAAATTAGCCAGAGAAGCAGACTTTGAAAAATGCATTAAATATGTCAAAGCATATAAAGAAGCATTTCCGTATTTCTTTCTTGAAATGCAGTCACATTCACACCAAGATCAATGTTTATACAATCAGAAAATTTTAGAACTTTCCAAAATAACAAATACCCCATTTATTATTACAACTGATAGTCACGCACCTAAAAAAGAGGACTTGTATTATCAAGACAAACTTATTCAGATTGGTAGAAAAAGCAGTAATAATGATAAAAATGCCATTGAGAACAGTGAAGTATATGAAGGGTGCTATATGCAATCGGAAGATGAAATTCATGAGATTATGGATAGTCAGATTGGATATGAAAACGTATGTGTTGGATTGGAAAATACGAACAAAGTGGCAGATTTAATTGAAAATGTTGATATGCCATTTCAAAGTCCTAAATTGCCTACATTTCCTTTGCCGGATGGGTTCAAAAATAATAATGAATTTTTATGGCACTTGGTGAAACAAGGTTGGAAAGATAGGGGATATGATAAATTAAGTAAATCAGAGCAAAAAATAAGAAAAGATAGACTTGAATATGAGATGGAAGTTATTCATTCTATGGGGTTTGACGGATATTTTTTGTTCGTATGGGATTTTATTAAAGCGGCTGAAGAATTAGGAATTGAAATTGGTAAGGGCAGAGGGTCAGCGGCTGGTTCCTTAGTATGTTATTGTTGTCATATTACTGACCTTGATCCAATTAAATACGGACTTATTTTTGAACGTTTCTTAAATCCTGAGCGTGTAGGATTACCCGATATAGATACAGATGTTGGTGACAGAGACGCGATTATAAATTATCTTGTAGACAAATATGGTGAAGATAGAGTGTGCCAGATTATTAACTATTCATATATTACTCCGACAGTAGCAATAACGGACGTAGGGAAAATACTCGGCTTCCCATATAATCAAATGCAAAAACTTTCTCAAAAGTTTACCTTTGACAACTGGGATGATTGTATGAAAGTAAATCCAAAGCTCCTTATTGACAATCCACAATATGCAGAATTATTTGATATAGCAAAGCATCTTAGCGGAAGAGTAAAAACTGTTTCTATCCATGCGGGTGGTATTGGTATTGTAGATACATCAATTAATGACTATATGCCAATGAAAATAGGTTCTAAGGGCGAACATGTAATTCAAGTAGACAAACATTATATTGAAGATATTGGTATTGTTAAATTTGATTTACTTGGCGTTGCTACCTTAAATCTTGTAAAAGAGATTAAGGACGATTTGCACTTAGACCCATGGGATTATGATATTAATAATCCTGAATTTGAAAACGATAAATCAACATATGATTTGTTGGCAAGTGGTAAAACTAATGGAGTATTTCAAGTTGAATCGGCTGGTATGAAAGATTTGCTTATTAGATTAAAACCTAAACTTGAACAATTGGATTTTGAAGTTATTTCAGTAATTTTAGCGTTATATCGTCCCGATAGTATGGGGGCACTTGACGAATATGTTGAAATGGCTACCGGAGGCAATAGACCACAATCTATACATCCTGATATGGACGAAATTTTAAAAGATACGAATTATTGTATGATTTATCAGGAGCAGTTACTTGACATTGTAAAAAAATTTGGTGGTAGAACATACGGACAAGCCGATTTGTTTCGTAAGGCAATTGGAAAGAAAATACCAGAGTTGGTGAAAAAAGAGTCAGAGAAACTTCGTGGTGAAATTGTAGCAAATAAATATTCTAAAGAAATTGCTAATAAGATAGCGGATGAATTATCAACAAAGGGCGGGTATCTTTTCAACAAAAGTCATAGTTTCTCATATGCAGTTCTTTGTTTTGAAACCGCTTGGTTTAAAGCACATTACCCAACATACTTTTTTAAAGCTTTATTTAATCAGAACAAAGATAAAGCAGGTGCTATTAATAAGTACATTCTTGACGCACAATATTTTAATGTTAATGTTATGCCACCCAATATAAATCACTCTGGTATGAATTTTACAGTTAATGATGATAAAGTTTTATTTGGTTTATCGGCGATTAGTGGAATAGGAGAATCATTATCCAAACAAATAATTGAAGAAAGAGAGAATAATGGTATATATAAATCTTTTGACAATTTGATAGCAAGAGTTCCATTGGGTAAATCTGCTATTATTGCTTTGATAAAATCGGGAGCAATTCCTTGTAAAAATAAACATGCTAAACTTGTATCATATTTGAAGTCACAGTATCAGCCATTAATTTTTTCAGAAGTACAATCTTTACCGACCTATAAAAAACTTGAAGATGAATGGGGCATTGATTTAAAAAAATATGTACTACCGTCATCAGGCAAAAGAATCACATATGATAAAAAAGCTTTACTTACAGAATATAATCGGTTAAAAAAAGAAAAGTTTAATGAAACTCAAAAAATCAGATTTCAAAAATATATTGAGGAAAACAAAAAATATCTTGAAGATGAGCAGTTTTGGGAATTTCAAACATTGCAAGTGTTTATTAATGATAATCCATTTGATGCAGCATATACATTTTTAACTCCATTTGAAAATATTCCTGACGGTGAAAAGTGTACATTAGTCGGAGTTATTGCAAAAGTACAAAAGAAGAAAGACAAAAATGGCAAACAATTTGCTTATATTAATATTTATTCAAGCTTTGGATTGATTGAAGGCATTGTTTGGCATAGTCAGCTAAAAGAATATGAAGATATTATAAAAAAAGGACAGCAGGTAGCTATTCTTTGTAAAAAGGATAGTGAAGAAAAAGTTATTATAGAAAAGATTAAACCGTATGGTAGTTGGCTTGAATATGTAAGAAAGAAGGGAGTGTCAGTTTGATTTGGAAGATAATGAAATTTATGAATTTACAGCAATAATAACCTACGAAACGTATTATAATGAAGATTCTGCTTGGGGCTGTTTTGGATTTTCTACAGAAGATGATATTCCTTATTTTTTACAACCGCTAAAAACATCAAATTTTGACAACAGTCGTAATAAAAAAATGGGCAAGTTAGTAGGAAAAATGCAACATTTGGTGGTTGGTGGAGAGTATATAGTTCAAGCACAATATAAAAAAGATAAAAAATATGGCGACCAATATAACCCAATTGCCATTTATGCAGTAGTTCCCAAGTCATATGAAACGCAACTTCTTTTTCTTAAATCTATTATCCCAGAAACCATTGCGGAAAATTTAATAAAAGCTTATCCTAATGTTGTTAATGATGTGGTTAATGGTGAATTAAAAACAATTAATTATGATCTGGTCAAGGGCGTTAGGGAAGCTACTTGGAATAGAATAAAAGAACAAATTGTTAATAATTATCTTATCTCCGATATTATTGTAATGCTCCAACCGATAGGAATTACATACACAATGATTAAAAAACTGTTATCTGATGAACCTAATCCGGCATTGCTAAAACAAGAATTAGAGAAAAATCCATATATCATGACTCGAATAGACGGTATTGGGTTTAAAAAATGTGATGACCTTGCATTAAAATTAAAACCTGAACTGATTGACTCACTTCAACGTTTAGTAGCTTTTGTTAATTATTATTTTAAAGACCTTGGTGAAAATGATGGACACACATGGTGTTCCGTTGATATTCTTAGGGCAGCTATTTCTAATATGGTGCCGGAATGTGTGGAAAAAATTGATTGGTTATTATCCAATAATGATTTTTTATATTGTGAGAAAGATAGAATAAGTCTTAAATATTATCATGATGTGGAAATGAAAATTTATTCATTATTATTGAAAAAGTCACAAAAGGCATCTTCGTTTGAGATTCCAGCAGAAACTATTGAACAGTCAATTACAATAGCCGAAGATGCACAAGGCTTTAAATATGTTCCGGAGCAGATTGATACTATTAAAAAAAGTCTTAAACGCCCTGTAACACTTATAAGCGGAAAGGCAGGAGTGGGTAAAACATCAATTATGAGAGCTATTATTGAAGCATATAAACTTTCAGAACATACAATTACTGCATCGGCATTATCCGCAATGGCTGCGCAAAGAATATCGGAAGCTACAGATTTCCCAGCAATGACAATACATAGAACATTGGGATGTAAGGGAATAAACAAATTTATTTTTAATAAAGATAATCACTTGGTAACCGATGTTGCATTTTTAGATGAAGGAAGCATGGTCGGAGCAAATTTGTTTTTAAATTGGATTGAAGCTATTGATGATGATACAAGAATTATAATTTCTGGTGATCATAAACAGTTACCGCCAATTGGATTTGGGAATGTTTTTTCTGATTTAATTGAACTATTTGATGAAAAATCCACAAGCAAGTTAAACAAACCTATGCGACAGGCAGAAAAATCAGGTATTTTAGTTGATGCTAATTTGATTCGTGAAAATATTAATCCTATCACCGAAAAACTTCAACCCCGAATTATTCACGGTGAATTGCAAGATATGTATTATATGTTTCGTACTAATCGCGAATCACTTTTCAGTATCGCCATTAAAACTTTTTTAAAATCTATAGAAACCGATGGGTTGGACAATGTAGTTATTGCCACTCCAAGACGTAAGGGTTGTTTAAATAGTGCGATCGAGATTAACAAAGTAATTCAAGATAGGCTATTAAGAGACGAAGATAAAAGTATTGAGGGATCTAATTTTTCTTTTAAGCTTGGGGCAAAAGTTATACAGACAGTTAATGACTATGATAGGAATGTATTCAATGGAGAAATTGGGTATATTACTGAAATTAATAAACGCCCAAACGGAAAGAAAATAGAAGAATATTGTGTTGTCACTTATAAAGATATCTTTGGTCAAAACAAATTGATCGAATATACAAAAAAAGAATTATGTGTTTTAGATCTTGCATACGCTATGACTGTACATAAACTTCAGGGAGCGGGACGAAAAACCGTAATAGGAATAATTGACAACACTCATTATCAACTATTAGACAACTGTATGCTTTACACAATGCTTACACGCGCAAAACAAAGATGTTTACTATTAGCAGAACCACAAGCATTTTTACAATGTCTTAGAACAAGTCATAATAAAAGAAATACATGGATGAAATTAGAAAAAGTAAAGGAGAGCTAAATGGATAAAATCAAAGTTTTTAAAGCACTGTTGGATAAATTCGAAACAGACGAAATGAAAAAATATTGTGAAGATATGATAGAACAGATACCCGATTACATATTCACAATGCCTTCATCAACATCGCTCAAATATCATAATAAAACACAGTGTCAGCCTCATGGTCAGATTTTTCATATACTGATGTTTGGAGAGATAATGAACTATATTCTTGGATTGGAATATATACAGGAAAAGTATTATAAACCTCGCCACAGAGATTGTTTGCGCTGTACTGCAATTTTTCACGACGCTCTTAAATGTGGATTAAACGGTTCAAAACACACGGTTCATGAGCACCCTTTACTTGCGGGAGAATGGGTAAGAACTACTACCGTGGAGCATGATATTCCGCAAGAAACTAAAGAATATATTGCACATCTCTGTGAAAGACACAGTGGACAGTGGGTAGAAACTAAAAGAAGTAAGGTGATTTTGCCTAAGCCTGAAAACGACAGCCATTTTCTCGTTCACCTTTGTGATTACCTTGCAAGTCGCTCAAATTTGGATATGACCTATCCGGACGAAATATATGAAGCATTGGGAGAAATTCAGACACCTTTAGAAGAAATTCCCGCTCTTGAAGATTATGTAATTCCCTTCGGTAAGAAACATAAGGGCGAAAAGCTTGCTGATGTTGCAAAATCAGATCCGGGATATATTGCTTGGGCAAAAGAGAATATATATAGTGAGCCGATGAGAACTTTATTGGCTCAATTATGAGAAAGGATGTGTTCAGCTATAGCAAAAACAAAAATAGAAAAAATCAAAGCTTTTGTATCTAAACTTAACGAAGCGTCAAAAGCATATTACGGAACAGGACGTACCATAATGGACGATGCTGAGTTTGATGTGAAGCTTGAGCAGTTGAAACAGCTTGAAGAGGAAACAGGGATTATTCTCAGCAATAGCCCAACTCACAATGTAGGGTATATCCTTACAGATAAAATCAACAAGGAAGAACTTGACCATCCAATGTTGTCTTTAGATAAGGTACATAGTGTAGACGAAATTCTTTTATTTTTGAATAACAGAGAAGCATATATGTCAATCAAACTGGACGGCAACTCTGTTACTGCAAGATATGAGAATGGCAAGTTGGTCGGATTACACAGCAGAGGAGATGGTGTAATCGGCAATGATTTAATGATTCATGCAGCTTCGTTTAAAAATTTACCATTAGAAATTCCTACAAAAGGCACATTCATAGTGGATGGCGAAGCAATCATTACAAAAGATGATTTTGAGAAAATTAACGCCGGGCTTCCTGAAGACGAAAAATTTGCAAATTCGAGAAATCTTGTTGCCGGAACATTATCTCTGCTCGATTCCAAAATATCCGCTGAGAGATGTTTGAAATTCATAGCTTGGAATTTAATTCAAGATGATTATATGACAAACGACTTCTTAAACAATCTGGCAATTTGCGAGTCGCAAGGTTTCGATGTGGTTCCTTGTTATAGGTTGGCTGAAAATTATTATGATAGAAATACCGTTGAACGAAAACTCGATATGCTAAAAGGTCTTGCTGAAAAATATCAATATCCTATGGATGGAGCAGTAATCACTTTCGCAGATGTAGCGTATGGTAAATCATTGGGGCGCACAGAGAAATTTTTTAGACATTCAATCGCTTATAAATATGAGGATAAAACAGCCGAAACCACTTTAACCGACATTGAATGGAGTGTGGGTAAAACTAAAATTACTCCGGTAGCGCATTTTAAACCGGTAATATTAGATGGGACGACTGTTACAAAAGCTTCATTACATAATGTAAGTATTTTTAAAAACTTCAAATTGGGAGTGGGGGATAAAGTGACGGTCTATAAATCGAACATGATAATCCCACAGTTGAGAGAAAATATTACTCAGAGTAACACCTGCACAATTCCAACAACATGTCCTTGCTGCGAAGCACCCACAGAAATTATGTGTCAGGATATAAGTGAGGAATTGATGTGTACCAATCCCAACTGCCCTGCAAAAATTCTTAATCGTTTAAAACATTTTGTTTCTCGTAATGCTATTAATATAGAAGGAATATCAGAAGCAACACTTCAAAAATTTATTGAACTTGATTTTATTTCTTCATTCAAGGATATTTATTATCTCAAAAATCACTACAATAAACTTATTACTATAGAGGGTTTTGGTAAAAAATCAATCGACAAGCTTTTAAATTCTATTGAGAAATCCAGAGAAACATCTTTAAGTCGTTTTATTTATAGCTTATCTATACCACTTATTGGTAGAGTAGCAAGCAAACAGGTTGAGGATTATTTTAATGGTAATACCGATATGCCGGAAATAATATCCGAGTTAAGCAATCCCAATACACTTAATGGTATTCAGGGTTTTGGCGTTGAAATGCGTAAATCAATCAGTGACTTTTTTAATTTAAATAGCATGGAAATTTTTGAACTCAGCGAAGAATTTACATTCAAGAAAGTTAAAAAATCTATGAACCTATCTTCCTCAATCACCGGCAAAACATTTGTTATTACAGGTAGTGTAGAGCACTTTAAAAATAGAAATGAATTAAAAGAGAAAATAGAAACAATGGGCGGTAAGGTATCAGGTTCGGTAAGTAAAAATACTGATTATCTTATTAATAACGACACTACATCAAATAGCTCTAAAAATAAAAAAGCCAAAGAGCTTGGTATAAAAATCATATCTGAAGAAGAATTTTTAGAGTTAATCAAAGAGGCAAAATAAGTATGACAGATGTATCCAAATATCTAAAAGACAATGAAACTTTATGGGAGATATATACCTATAATCAAATCCCTGATTTTATCGTGATAACCATAGGATATTATCGTGAGGAATACATTCTTTATCAGCTTACGAATGGCAAGCGGAAAGAGGTAAAACGCAGTGATAATCCTATGGACTTTCACAAAATCATCGAAAAGAGAAGGAGTAAAATGTATGATTTATAAAAACTCTGACCAAAAAGCTGTAACAGCAATGGAATATATACGAACAGGGCATTATGGCGAAGATGATAGTTATTCGCTGTATTGTTGCCCGGTTTGTGGAGAGATGAATTTCTCTTGTTTATATAAAAATAACCTGACCGAAAAGATTGTCGGTTGTAACTACTGTGTAAGTACAGAATATATTAACTAAATCAACAAGAAAGGATGACAATAAAAACTTGACAGAAAAGGAACGTAGATATCAAATGGGGTGGCTGGATGTAAAGCGTCAGGTACAAATGTATGAATTGTATTGTGGTGATGTAACAACAAGAATAGGCACTCCCGAAGAAATTGAAAAATATAAGTTTTTGGGAAAGAGAGAAGCTAAAAACCAGAAAATAAGAAAAAAGTTAGATAAGAAAAGAGAAGTAATGATATGAAAGAGACTATTATCAAGTTTAATACGGTCGAGGATATTAAAAACTTTGTCAATATGACAAATAAGTATAATCACGACATTTTACTTTTTAGCGGAAGATACATTGTAGACGGCAAATCCATTATGGGAATATACAGTTTAGATTGGTCCAAGCCTATTAAAGTAGAGGTTAGTGAACCTTTTGACAAAGCTTTTATAGATGATCTGGCACCGTACATCTATATTAAATAAGAAAGAAGGTGAAAAATTTTTGAAAGTAAAGTTGTTTACATATACAAACAATCCTGAATTAACCGTAGCAATAGCGCATAAGGCTTGCTATACACCTCTGAGTTTATCAGAGATTTTAAGACAGGGTATGTCTAAAGATGAAATTGCAAGGCATATCACAGATACCGTAAAGTCGGGACATACATCGGTGTTAGAACATGCGAATTTTACTTTTGCTATTGAAGATGTATCACGAAGCCTAACTCATCAATTGGTACGTCATAGAATAGCGAGTCAATCACAAAGCTCACAAAGGTATGTAGATATGTCGAATTTTAATGCTATTAAGCCATCTGAAATTCAGAACAACAAAGATTGTGAAATGATATTTGACGAAACCATGGAGCTAATTGCGGCACAGTATAAAAAAATGTGTGATATTCTTTACAACCAATACATTTCAGAAGGTATGTCCAAGCGAGAAGCAAAGACTAAATCACAGGAAAATGCCAGAAGCGTATTACCCAATGCGTGTCCTACCCAGATAGTAACAACAATGAATGCAAGGAGTCTTTTAAATTTCTTTGCTCATCGTTGTTGTAATAGGGCGCAGGATGAAATAAGAGCTTTGGCCGATGAAATGCTAAAACAGTGTAAGGAAATAGCGCCTAATATATTTGCCTATGCGGGAGCGCCTTGTGAATATGGTAAGTGTCCCGAAGGAAAAATGAGTTGTGGTAGTCCCAGAGGAAAGGAAGTGAAGTAAATGAAAGACAAGCTTTTTTGTTTTGTCGGAAAGTCAGGAGCGGGGAAGGATACGATTGTAAATAAGCTGTGCGATGATTACGGTTATAAGAAAATCATTTCATACACAACACGTATTCCTCGTAACAGTGCTGAAGATTTAAAAAGTCATATTTTTGCTGATGTTATAGATTATACATTTGCAAAACGCTGTGGTGATATTGTGGCCGAGACAGTCTTTGACGGCAATCGTTATTGGACAACTAAGAGTCAGCTTGACGTTTCTGATATCTATATATTGGATTTGCCCGGATTGGAAACTTTACACGCAAGATATTCAGATAAAGATATTGTGGCAATCTATATTACCGCTTCTGATGCAGTGTTAAAAGAACGTATGAAAAAACGTGGTGATACTGACGAAGCTATAGAAAAACGTATTAAGAATGATGAGATAATGTTTGAGGGAGCAAAAGAATATCCTTGGAATTTAGTTGTTCATAATAACGGTGATGATAGTTTAGATTATATCTGTCAGAAAATACACAAATTTATGAAGACATTACAGGAGGAATGAGATTGGAAAAATTAAAAATATATCTTGCCGGTAAGATGAGCGGATTGAGCTTTGAAGAATCCGATGAGTGGCGCAGGGATTTTAAAAGGATTTTTAAGAAAGAAATGAATTATGACACAATGCACTACACCATAATAAATCCTAATGACTATTATAATTTTAAAAATCCCTCACATCAAAACGAGCGTGAGGTTATGCAGTATGATTTAAATCATATTCGTAACAGCGATATTATTGTGGTTAACCTTGACGGTATTAACACGAGTATTGGAACAGCTATAGAGTTATATACTGCCGCGCAGCTCAATATTCCGATTTTAGCATTGGGAACATCTGAAAAATGGAAAAATACTCATCCTTGGCTAAAAGAATGTATTTCAAGAGTTGAATCGGATATAAAAGAGCTGTGTGAATACATACGTCTTTATTATTTTAATATTGAGTAGGAGGAATTTTTATTGACGAAGGTTATTAAGAGAGACGGTAGGATTGTCTCGTTTGAAAAGCACAAAATAGAAAATGCTGTACTTAAAGCATTTGAAGAAACTGATAGTGAGATTACAGAGGAAGCGAGAGATAAATCCGCTGAAATTGCGTCTTATATATCAAAAATAAATGATGACTTATCTGTTGAAAAAATTCAAGACATTGTTGAACAGAAACTTATGGCAAGCAAAAGAAAAGATGTTGCCAAGACCTTTATAATATACCGTAATGATAGAACAAGAATTAGAGAGCAAAATATGAAATTGATGAAAAACATAAAGGAAAAACTGATGGCAACAAATGTCCAGAATCAAAATGCAAATATTGATGAAAAATCATTTGGTGGTAGAGTTGGAGAAGTAAGCGATACTGTTCTTAAACAATATGCTCTGGATAACTGTATGTCGAAAATGGCAAAGAATAACCATATTAATAATGAAATATATATACACGATCTCAATTCTTACGCTGTTGGAATGCATAATTGCCTCTCAATTCCTTTTGATAAGCTTCTCGCCAATGGGTTTAATACCAGACAAACTGATGTAAGACCGGCACAGTCAGTAAGTACAGCCTTTCAGTTGGTGGCTGTAATTTTTCAGTTGCAAAGCCTCCAGCAATTCGGCGGAGTTTCAGCAACACATCTTGATTGGACTATGGTGCCTTATGTGAGAAAAAGCTTTTATAAACATTATATAGACGGATTGCATTACATAGAATCTGCAAAGGTCAATGCTGAAATCAAACTGGCTTTAAGTAAAGAAGAAGCCAAAGATTTTAGCATTGAAGATAAAAAAGTATATAATCATCCAATGGCATATGCTTATGCAATGGATATGACTGAAAAAGAAATATATCAGGCAGTAGAAGGAATGTATCATAACCTTAATTATTAGGGCGACTTAGCAGTAATGTTAAGAACCTAGCTATCTAAACGGGGAAACTCTTTAAGGCAAAAGACAATCCCGTGCTAAATTTGTATCGTTAAATTATAAAGAAGGGGGGGTATGTATACTGTATATCAACATAAAAATAAAATCAACAATAAAGTGTATATTGGTATTACAATGCAAGAACCTGAAAAAAGATGGGGAATAAATGGATGTAATTATAAAACAAGTCCACATTTTTATTCAGCAATTAATAAATATGGTTGGGATAATTTTGAACATAATATATTGTTTGAAAACCTTACAAAAGAAGAGGCGTGTCAAAAAGAGCAAGAATTGATTGCAGAGTTTAATTCAATGAATAGAGAATATGGATATAACTCAACATCTGGCGGGGAAATGTTTGTAGTATCACCAGAGGCAAAGATTAAACTGTCCAAGTCGATGCTTGGAAATAAGAATGGTTTAGGACATATTTGCACAGAAGAAAAGAAACAAAAAATTAGCAACGCTCAGAAAGGAAAAAAGCTATCTGAAGAACATAAAGGAAAACTTTCTGAAGCTGCTAAGAATAAACATACTCCATGTTCTGATGAAAAGAAGCAAAAACTATCTGAAGGCTATCCGAACAAAAGGAAAGTTTATTGCAAAGAACTTGACCATGTTTATAATTCAGTACATGAATGTGCTAGACAATTAAACCTTTATGCAACAAATATTTCAAAAGTATGTAATGGTGTACATCATACTACTGGTGGATATCACTTTACATATTATGACGATACAATAAATGCCTAACGACTATCCCCATAAAACGGGGAGTAGAACCAAGCGGTTCGAAATGGTAGCCTCCTTCTTTTAGAAGGATGAAGATATAGTCTCAACTTTATGGTGACATAAAGAAGTTCATAAAAGAACTGCGTAAGATTAGCGAACTTATGTGAAGACAATTGTAATACATTACAAAGTAGAAGCGGGAACCAATTACCATTCACTTCGATCAATTATGGAACTTGCACATTACCAGAAGGACGTATGATTACTAAAGCGCTCCTTGATGTTTCGATTAAGGGTATAGGAAAACTTCATAAAACCTCTATTTTCCCTTGTGGAATTTTTCAATGTATGAGAGGGATAAACAGAAATCCCGGAGAGCCTAATTATGACTTGTATAGATTAGCTCTGCGTTCAACAGCACAAAGGTTGTATCCCAACTATGCCAATGTAGACTGGAGCGGCAATGAAGGATATGATAAAAATGACCCCAAAACATATTTTTCAACAATGGGCTGCCGAACTGCTAATGGATGGGACATTAACGGCTTTGGTCAACTAAAAGATGGCAGAGGTAATATTTGCCCTGTTACAATAATCATGCCAACATTAGCAATGGAAGCAAAAGAAAAAGTCGAAAAAGAATATGCACAAGATATGGCATATAATCCTCTTAGTATAACAGACGAGCATTATGTTGAAGCGTTTATGAATTTGCTCAATGTCAAAATTCATGAGGCTAAAGATATGTTACTCGAAAGATTTGAATGGATTTGTTCGCAGTCTCCCGACTCTGCAAAATTTATGTATGAAAACGGTGTTATGGAAGGGTATGTCCCGGAAGAAGGAATTATATCTGCGCTAAAACACGGAACGTTAGGAATAGGTCAAATCGGGCTTGCTGAAACTTTGCAAATCCTTATAGGATGCGACCATACTTCATTCGTGGGAATGGAACTTGCGAAAAAAATAGAACAGCTATTTAGCGACAAATGCAAAGAGTTTAAGAAGCAATATAAATTGAATTTTGGAGTTTACTATACACCGGCAGAAAATCTTTGCTATACGGCAATGACAAAGTTCAAAGAAAAATATGGCATTATCAAAAATATTTCTGATAAAGATTTTTTTACCAACAGTATTCATGTTCCTGTTTGGACAAAAATTAATCCGATTGAAAAAATCAATATTGAATCAGAACTTACAGGGTATAGCAGTGCTGGCTGTATTAACTATGTTGAATTAAGCGGCAGCGTCAAAAATAACATAGACGCTCTCGAAACCATCGTCAATTATGCTATGGATAAAGATATTCCGTATTTTGCAATCAATGTCCCAAATGATATGTGCATAAACTGTGGGTATACTGATGATATTGCTGAGAAATGTCCTATGTGCGGATGTAAGGAAATTAGGAGACTTCGCAGAGTAACCGGCTATTTGACCGGCGATTATAAAACCGCTTTTAACAAAGGTAAACAGCAAGAAGTCGAAATGAGAGTAAAACATCAAACTTTCGAGGAAAACTGAGCATGAATTATTTGCAGATTGATTACGAGGATGTGTGTAATGGAGAGGGCATGAGAGTTACATTGTGGCTCTCCGGTTGCTCTCATAGATGCAGGGGGTGTCATAATCCGCAGACATGGAATCCCTGTGGCGGCAGCGTATTCGATGCTAAAGCAAAACAAAAACTTTTTGACGAATTAGCCAAGAGTTATGTGTCGGGCATTACTTTGACCGGTGGAGATCCGCTATATGAAAATAACCTCCCCGAAGTTCTATCTCTCATCAAAGAGATTCGTTCAACTTTTCCACAGAAGAATATTTGGCTCTATACTGGATTCACTTGGGAAGGAATTATGCACCCGGTTATAACAGGTGACTTCAACCCGGAGCGTGATTTGACTATGGGATTGCGAAAACAAGTCGTTCACAATATCGACATTCTTGTAGACGGCAAATATGAGGAGAATGAAAGAGACCTTTCATTGGCTTTTCGGGGCAGCAGAAATCAGCGCATTATCGATCTAAAAAAGACATTTTCGCAAGGACAGGTTGTACTTTACAATCCTAATATCCTATAAAAAATAAAACAGTTATCTTATCTCATTTGAGATTTAGATATACATCTTCTTTTTAGTAAGAAGACAAGACCTCATTACGAGGTCTCATCTTTTTGGGTATGGAACTTTAACTCAGCATTAACTGAAGTTCCACTTATTTTTACAGAAGCATCATGATAATGCTTAACGGTGCTGAGAACCATTCCTGTTATCTTTATTAGGCTTTTGGTTACAATTTTTGTAAGCCACATAAGAAATATAATTATTGCTACAAGAGCAATAATCTGAACAGGGCTGTTACACTGCACTGCAATGTTCAAGGCATCTGACATCCAATATCCTCTCTTTCTGTATATACTTACAAAAATGAAATTTGTGTGAAACGATTGATGTCATATTTTCGTAGAATATACAAACCAGATTATATCAGAACGTAGGTATTAATGTCAATGTCTTGAGCAATATCATAAATTCATAAAAATTTTAACTTAAAACAGAGAATAAATACTTGAGAGAGACAATCACATAAGAAAAGAGGTGATGGCTTGGAAAGACTACGACTAATTGAAGGCAGTGCTTTCATACAAAATTAAGGAGGAGTTTTGAAGAGACATAAGAAACGTAATATAGGAATTATATTAGCAGTAATTTTATTGACACCTTTAACGTCAGCATACAGTATGCCATTAATTTTAAACAATGACAACAGCGCATCTGTATGGCAGGGATTACCAAGCTTTGAAAGAATGAACACACTGGTGGAAAGCATAAAGCTTCCCGAACCTGCTCCGGTGGAAGAAGTCATTCCTGAAAAGCCGATTGGCGTTAAAATTACAGACACAGCAATGGAATTTTTAGGAGTTCCATATGTTTGGGGTGGAACGACCCCTAAAGGATTTGACTGTTCTGGGCTTGCACAGTATGTGTATAAAATGAATGAAATCGTCATTTCAAGAACAACGTATACGCAAGTCAATGAAGGAGTGGCGGTTACAAAAGAACAGTTACAACCGGGAGATTTAGTATTTTTTGGAAATAAATCATCTCCACACCACGTCGGTATTTACATAGGTGACAATAAAATGATACACGCTCCGCAAACAGGAGATGTTGTAAAAATAAGCAATATATCCGATAGAAGGGATTATGCGACTGCAAGACGAATAACAGAATGAAAGGATAGAATGGATGAAAATTATTGATTTTACGTTGCTGATTGCGACAATTATTTTACTTGTTATATTAATTATGGATTTGGTAAAAAGATTAAAGGAAGAAATTCCTTATACCGAAAGGGTTAAGATTAATAAATGCCGTGACAACGCAATATTACCCTCCCGTAAACATCAGCACGATGCGGGTTATGATTTATACGCTTGCTTGGACGAGGACGTTATTGTTCCGGCGGGCGAGACTGTAAAAATACCTACGGGCATAAGAATAGCTTTGCCAAACGATTGTTTTGGCGCTATCTACGCTCGTAGCGGATTAGCTACTAAGTATGGTATAAGACCTGCAAACGCAGTAGGTGTGTGCGACGCTCCGTACAGAGATGAGTACATAGTAGCGCTACACAATGATAGTAACGAAGACTATACCGTAAAGCACGGTGATAGAATAGCACAGCTTATCATCACACCGTATATTTCAGTTAACTTCAAAGAAGTAGATGCTTTAGATGAAACTGAACGTGGTATGGGTAGTTTCGGAAGCACAGGAAGATAATAAGGTGTAAAGTGTCGGGCATTAATTTGCTCGGCACCTTTGTGCTATAAAAATTTTGGATTATAAAGGAGAGAATGTATGATAAAACAAATGAAGTTAAGTAATTTCTGCAAGGAATACGATATGAGCAGAACAACAGTATTAGATTTAATCTATTATCAGCACTTGCCCGGATATAAAATAGGGGGACGATGGTATATAGATATGAAGAAGTTCGTAGATTGGAGGGAACTCCAGAATGCATAAAAATTCAAAATGTATTAAAAATATTGACATTGATATGCACGGGTGTTATAATATCGGTAGATATAAATCACTGCCTGTTATATGGAAGGGAGTAATTTAAATGCCAAAGATACCATATAGCAAGAGAGCAGACGGAAGATATTATAAGCAGATAATTATAGGAAGGGACGAGAATGGAAAGAACAAAGTAAAGACATTATATGACAGAGACTGGAAAAAACTTGATAGGAAAGTTCAGGAGTTCAAAGTCGGGTTAAGACAAGGTGTATATATTAAAAATGATATCACTTTTGGTGAATGTGTGAAATTATGGATGAATAGTAAAGTGGACATTGTTGAAGGGACTAAAAGAGGCTACCAAACATGTGCAAATTATTTTCTGTCATTATATAATATAAAAATGAAAGATATAAAACCTATACACTTACAAAATATTATTAATGATATGACAGAAAGAGGTTTAACAGCCATGCAAAAAGAAGTGAAGACTATATTTTTACATCAATTATACACTTTTGCTATTAATAATAATTTTGCAGACACAGACTTAAGTAAGAAGCTTACTGTAAAAAAAAATAGTAG
>ERZ808246.173-NODE-173-length-55829-cov-5.261376_pt1 | contig 55829 bp, 52 predicted proteins | sample MGYA00521083_ERZ808246 | MGnify/ENA primary metagenome ERZ808246 (study PRJEB31516, sample SAMN03275577) | gut metagenome | biome: mammalia-associated habitat; material: feces | host: Papio cynocephalus | place: Kenya | collected 2012-07-07 ... | reverse complement strand
GGACGTGCCAGTTGTTGCGGCAGCCCGGCTCGAAGGTCACGTTGTGGATGGCGAGGTAGTCGTCGGGGCCGGTGAGCGCCTTGAGGTAGCTCTGGCCGATGAAGTACTGGGCAAAGGTCTCGTTGGGCTCGCCCAGGCCGAAGAAGCCGCCGTGGCCCTCGGACTCGGCTGCGTCGTCCGCGTAGACCTCCTTGGCCATGTTGAAGGCCGCCCAGGCGTTGGGCCAGCCGGCGTAGAAGGCGATGTGCGTCAGGATCTCGGCCATCTCGGACTTCGTGACGCCGTTCTTGCGGGCACTCGCGAGGTGGTACTTGAGCGAGCTGTCCACGATGCCCTTGCCGATGAGCGCGCTCACGGTCACGATGGAGCGCAGCTTGAGGGGGAGCTTATCGTCGCGGTTCCACACCTCGCCAAAGAGGACGTCGTCGTTCAGGTGGGCGAACTCGGGGGCGAACTCGCCCAGGGCGTCGTGGCCCGCGGTCTGCTTGATGGTCATGCTTTTCCTTTCTTGGTGGTTTATCCCTGGCTTGGCGCCCGTCGCATATTTCTTGGCTACGGTCGTTGGCTCCTAGAGCTTGCCGCCGTAGACGGGGAAGAAGCTCGAGTCGCCGTAGTCCTTGATGTGCTCGGCGGCGCGGAGAAGACCCATGTCCTCCTCGGAGATCTGGAAGTCTACCTGCGCGTTGTTCGCGATGTGGTCGGGGTTCGACGTCTTGGGCAGCGGCAACAGCCCCAGCTGCAGGCAGTAGCGCACGCACAGCTGCGCGGGCGTGACGCCGTAGCGCGTGGCGACCTCGGCCACGAGCGGGTTGGCGAGCACCATGCCGTGGGCGATGGGGGAGTAGGCCTCCACGAGGATGTCGTGCGCCTGGCAAAAGTCGATGAGCTCGGCCGGGGTGTTCGAGATGTGCGCGAGCACCTGGTTGACCTGCGGCTTTACGCTTGCGTGGTCCATGATGTTCGCGAGGTCGTGCTCGTTGAAGTTCGAGACGCCGATGACGCGCACCTTGCCCGCGGCCTGCGCCTCCTCGAGCGCGCCCCACGCGGCGAGGTTGCCCTCCTCGTGGCGGTCGTCGGACTGGTTGACCTCGGCCCACGGCTGCGGGCTGTGGATGATCATCTGGTCCACGTAGTCCAGGCCGAGCTTGGCGAGGGACTCGTCGATGCTCGCGGCCACCGAGTCGTGGTCCTTGAGCTCGGCGGCGACCTTCGTGCCAACGAACAGCTGGTCGCGGGGGACGCCGCACGCGCGGACGCCCTCGCCGACGCCGGCCTCGTTGCCGTAGGCCTGCGCGGTGTCGACCATGCGGTAGCCGGCGGCGACGGCGGCCGCCACGGCACCCTTGGCCTCGGCGTCGTCCATGAGCCAGGTGCCCAGGCCCAGGCGAGGGACCTGCGCCCCGTTTGCCAGCGTGTAGGTCTCGTTCAAGATGCTCAATGCGGTTCCTTTCTTCGTGCTTCCGATCATGGCGTCGAGAAAAACGTAGGACTTGGAGTCGAGTCCAAGTCAAGCCGCGCCCCGTCGATGCCGCCTACTCGTTGCCGAGCCGGAAGATCAGGTAGTCCAGGCAGTCGAGCTTGCGCTGCTCGGCGTGGATGCCGGCGAGCAGCTCGCGGCGGTACGCCTTGAGCCGACGTACGCGGGCGGGCCCGCACGGCAGCTCCTCGAGCTCGCCGATAAGCTCCTCGGGACAGCCCGCGTCGCGCAGGTTCTGCAGGGTCTTCTCGTCCATGGGGGCCTTTCTTGCGGTCTGGGTTGCTGGGCACGGGGCGCCGCGCGCTTCTTTCCAACCACGATAGGCGGCGGGGGCTGCAATGTATAATGCCTATATGAACTAGTTGGATATACGTAGTGCGAATTTCAAACCGAAAGGAGGGGCGCGCCCACATGGAACTCAGGACCCTGCGCTACTTCCTCGCCGTCGCGCGCGAGGAGAACATGACCGAGGCCGCGAACGTCCTGCACGTGACACAACCCACGCTCTCGCGCCAGATCGCCGACCTCGAGCGCGAGCTCGGCTGCACGCTCTTTGAGCGCACGAACCGCTCGTGCGAGCTCACGGGCGACGGCATCCGCCTGCGCCAACGCGCCGAGGAGATCGTCTCGCTCGTGGAACAGGCCGAGGCCGAGCTTTCCGACGACGGCGCCGAGCTCACGGGGACCATCCGGATCGGCGCGGGCGAGACCCGGGCCATGCGCCTGGTCCTGGGCGTCTTCGCAGGGCTGCGGAGGGAACACCCCGGCGTCTCGTGCGAGCTCTATACCGGCAACGCCGACGCGGTCGAGGAGCGCCTCGAGCGCGGGCTCCTCGACTTCGCCCTGGTCCTGGAGCCGGTGAGCGTCGAGAAGTACGAGCACCTGCGCATGCCCGAGTCCGACGTCGTGGGCGTGGCCGTCGCCGCCGACGGGCGCTGGGCGGAGCTCGACGCGGCCACGCCGGAAGACGTCGCGCGGATGCCCCTCTTGCTGAGCTCGCGCACGGCGAACACGACGATCGACCTCGCCGCCTGGTCGAGCGGGAGGATCGACCCCGAGGGGCTCGACGTCGTCGGGCGCTTCGACCTTCTGGGCAACGCGTCCCACCTCGTGCGCGCGGGCGCGGGCTGCGCGCTCGGCATCGACCACCTTCTGCAGATGGACGCGGGCGGCATCAAGTTCCTGCCGCTCGACCCGCCGCTCAGCATCGGCTCCTACGTGATCTGGAAGAAGTACCGCCTGCGCTCGCGCGCCTGCGAGGAGTTCCTTTCCCGGCTCGCGGCAGCGTGCGCGTGAGGCGCGGGCCCGCCGTAGAGGCTTGCTTCGCGTTCCCGCGTGATAAGGTGGGGCCGTTATTACAGAAGGCCATAGGAGGAGCCATGGAGTTCAACGACGTAATCCGCAACCGTTATTCCTGCAAGAAGTACTCGGACCGCGCGGTGTCCGATGAGCAGCTCGAGGCGATTCTCGCCGCGGGCCGCGTGGCCCCCACGGCCAAGAACCTCCAGGAGCAGCACATCTACGTGCTGCGCTCCGCCGAGGCGCTCGCCCGCGTCGACGAGCTCACGCCGTGCCGCTACGGCGCGCCGACGGTCCTTCTCGTCGCGTTCAACGACAAGAACGTCTTCACCTATCCCGGCGGCGAGCGCGACTCGGGCATCGAGGACGCGGCGATCGTGGCCACCCACCTGTGCCTCGCCGCGGCGAACGAGGGCGTGGACAGCTGCTGGGTGAACAACTTCGACCCGGCGAAGGCGGCCAAGGCCTTTGACCTGCCCGAGGACGAGGAGGCGCTCATGCTGCTCGACCTGGGGTTCGCCGCCGAGGGCGCGGGCCCGCTGCCCAACCACGGCTCGCGCAAGGAACTCGCCGACACCGTGACCTACCTCTAGCGCCCGTCGGCGTGGGGCGCCGCCGCGCCCGGAGGATACCCGGCACGGCGGCGCCGACCGGCCCGTCGCTACTTGTCGGCCTTCTTGCGGTCGCGGCGGATCGAGGCGGCGCGCGCGAGGTAGTCGGCCGAGCTCAGGCGCGTGCCGGCCTCGCGCTCGCGCTCGCGCTCCTCGTGGAAGCGCACGAACGCGTCGTGCGCGCTCTCGTGGTGCTCGTGGACGATGCGCCGCAGGTCGTCGGGGTGCTCGGCGATCTGCGCCGCGGCCTCGACGGGGTGGGCGGCCAGCGCCGCGCGCGAGACGCTCGTGATCACGGGTATCACGAGCACCGTGAGGGCGCCGCCCGTCACGAGCACGCTCGCCATCTCGGCGCCCATCGCGCCGGCGTCGAGCGCGGCCTCGGTCAGCGCGACGATGAGCGGCAGCGCCATCGTGCAGTACAGCGAGGCCGAGATCTTCTCGCCGATGCCCATGCCGCGCGTCTCGGGGAAGAGGTGCAGGCAGATGCCCAGCGGCACCGCGCGCACGAGCAGGAGCAGGGCCGAGAACGCGATGAGCAGGCCGGGGTTGCTCCCCACGGAGCGGAAGTCGATCCCGAGCCCCGAGCACACGAAGAACGCCGGGATCAGGAAGCCGTTTCCCACGACCTCGATCTTCTCCATGAGCCTGTGGCCGCGGTCCTCGGGCAGGACGTGGCGCAGGATGAAGCCGGCGGCGAAGGCGGCGAGGACCGCGTCGAGGTCGAGCGCCGCGGCGAGGGCGAGAAGCACGAAGAGGAGCGCGAGCGTGGCGCGCAGCGACGCCTGCGATCGGCCCTCGGCGTTGTCGCGCAGGAAGCGCGAGAGACGCGAGCCCACCTCGCGCGCACGGTCGGCCTGCGCCGCCACGAGCAGGCAGAACAGCGCGAACCCGGCGAGCACGGCCACGTTCATGCCGAAGGAGCGGGAAGGGGAGAGCAGAAGGCTCATCGCCACGACGGGCAAAAGCTCGCCCATGGCGCCGTACGTCTCGATGACGCCGCCCACGGCCGTGCCGTTGAGGCTGCGGTCGCGCATGATGGGCACGAGCGTGCCGTACGCGGTGGTCGTGAGCGCGATGGCGAACGCCGCCGTGCCCGTCTGCGAGAGGTCGAGGCCCAGCAGCGGGGTGATCGCGAAGGCGGCGGCGATGGAGACGAACCAGCACAGGGCGGCGTGGCGCCCCATCTTGCCCGCGAGCTCGTGGAGGTCGAGCTCGTAGCCGGCGATGAGGAAGAGGACCCCCATGCCGAGCCTGCCTATGAGCGAGAGCCCCGGGAGCGGCTGGATGAGCCCGAGGCAGTTCGGCCCGCAGACCGCCCCCGCGAAGACGAAGAACACGACCTCGGGGATGGGGCGACCGGGGATGAGGCTCGCCGCGAACGAGCAGAGCACGACGAGGACCATGATGACGGCGAGCATGACGAGGCTTTCGACCACGAGCGACCCCTATCTATATGATGCGCGGCGGCGCGGGCTTCTTCGCGTTTCTTTGCGCGGGCGCGTCCGGAGGCGTGCCGGGACGCGGCTAGGGTACCCAATTGTCGCGAATGTGCGATTACGCCCGCGGGTCTTTACACAAGGCATAGATTTTCGCTAGCATGTGAACGTTTCATGCCGTGTGCGGCGCCAAGGCCGCAAACCAAAGGAGATGTGCATGTCCGGACACTCTAAGTGGGCAACCACTAAGCACAAGAAGGCCGCTATCGACGCCAAGCGCTCGGCGCTCTTCTCCAAGCTCTCCCGCAACATCACCGTCGCTGCCAAGCTCGGCGGCGACCCGCTTCCCGAGAACAACGCTTCCCTCGCCGCCGCCGTCGCGCGCGCCCGCATGGTCTCCATGCCCAACGCGAAGATCAAGGCGGCCATCGACAAGGCCTTCGGCGCCGGCGCCGACGCCGCCGTCTACTCCGAGATCACCTACGAGGGCTACGGCCCCGCGGGCATCGCGGTCTACGTCGACTGCCTGACCGACAACAAGAACCGCACCGCCGCCGACGTGCGCTCCGCGTTCACCCACGCGGGCGGCTCCCTCGGCACTGCCGGCTCCGTCGCGTTCCAGTTCGAGCGCAAGGGCTCCATCGCCGTCGAGAAGGTCATCAAGTCCGACGAGAAGAAGGTCGCCGACCGCGAGAACGCCGTCGACGAGGACGAGTTCATGATGGCCGTGGCCGAGGCCGGCGGCGAGGACTACGAGGATGCCGGCGAGGAGTGGATCGTCTGGACCGCCTACGACAAGATGCAGGACGTCCAGAAGGGCCTCGAGGACCAGGGCATCGAGGTCAAGGGCTCCGAGCTCACCATGGTCCCCACGACCCCGACCGACGTCAGCGTCACCGACGCCAAGAAGGTCCAGCGCCTCGTTGACCGCCTGGAGGAGCTCGAGGACGTCCAGAACGTGTACCACACGATGAACGTCACCGACGAGATCGCCGAGGCCCTGGCCGAGGACGAGTAAGCCTCCCGCCCATAGCGCACCCTCAATTTGGGGTCGGATACCAAGTTAATTTGGGGTCCGACCCCAAACTGCTATTCGACGGTGCCGTAGACGCCGCCCCAGCCGTGGCCCGAGATGATCGAGTTCATCTGGTCGCACAGGCTCATGCGCGTGAAGTTGCGCGACGGGAGAAGGTCGATCACCTCGGCGAGGTCGTCGCACAGGTCGAAGGGCTCGGCGAGCATGATGACGTCGAGCTTGCTCACCGTCGCGCGGCTCGAGACCCCGGGGCGAAAGATCGCGTCCACGACGCGCTGAAGCTCGCCGTAGTCCTCCGAGCGCACGGTGAACATGTCCATGGATGGGCCCTCCTGCCTGCGCGCCGCGGCATCGGGCCGCCGGCCGCGCATAACGCTTTTATAACGTGCAGCCCATGGTAGCAATTTATGTCCGGCGCCGGGGATATACTCGAGCAAGCCACCAACAAAGGAGGACCCAGATGCCCAACGTGTACGAGTCGATGAACCCGGCCCAGCTCGACGCCGCCATCGCCGACCTCGAGGCCGAGGCGGGGCGCCTGCGCGCGCTCGACCTCAAGCTCGATATGGCCCGAGGCAAGCCCAGCCCCGAGCAGACGGCGCTCTCGCGTCCCATGCTCGACCTCTTGAACTCCGGCTCCGACCTCACCGACGAGGGCGTCGCGGTCGACAACTACGGCCTGCCCGACGGCATCCCCTCCGCGCGCAGGTTCGCCGCGGAGCTTTTGGGCGTCGACCCCGCGAACGTCATCGTGAACGGCTCCTCGAGCCTGAACCTCATGCACGACGTGGTCTGCAACGCCTACACCCACGGCATCGCCGGCTGCGCCCCCTGGTCGCAGCAGGGCGAGGTCAAGTTCCTCTGCCCGGCGCCCGGCTACGACCGCCACTTCACCGTCACGGCCCGCTACGGCATCCGCAACATCCCCGTCCCCATGACGCCCGACGGCCCCGACATGGACGTCGTGCGCGAGTACGTCGAGAACGACCCGCAGGTCAAGGGCATCTGGTGCGTCCCCATGTACGCGAACCCCACGGGCATCACCTACTCCGACGACACGGTGCGCGCCTTCGCGGCCCTAAAGCCCGCCGCGCCCGATTTCCGTATCTTCTGGGACAACGCCTACTGCGTCCACACCTTCGCGGGCGAGGGCGACCACCTGCTGAACATCTTCGACGCGCTCGCGGACGCCGGCGCCGAGAACCTCGTCTACGAGTTCGCCTCCACGGCCAAGGTGACGTTCCCCAGCTCCGGCATGGCGTGGGTCGCCGCGAGCCCGGCCGACATCGCCGAGGTCCGCGCGGCCTTCTCGGCGATGCGCGTCTCGCCCGAGAAGATCAGCCAGCTCGCCCACGTGCGCTTCCTCAAGGACGCGGCGGGCGTGCGCGCGCACATGAGGAAGCATGCCGCCATCGCGGCCCCGCGCTTCGAGCTCGTCGAGAAGAAGCTCGCCGAGGGCCTGGGCGACACCGGCGTGGCCACCTGGACCCACCCCAAGGGCGGCTACTTCGTGAGCTTCGACGGCCCTGAGGGCTCGGCCAAGGCCATCGTCGCGCTCATGGCCGACCTCGGCGTGAAGCTGACCGCGGCGGGCGCCACCTGGCCCTACGGCGAGGACCCCAAGGACACGAACATCCGCATCGCGCCCACGTTCCCCTCGCTCGAGGAGCTCGGCCAGGCGCTCGACGTCTTCGTGGTAGCGGTCAAGCTCGTGAGCGCGCGCCTCGCCCGCGACGCCCGCGCCTAGGTGGCGGTTTCGTGCGAAGCGTCACTTTATCGCGATAAATCTGTGCGAACGAGAGCCTTCCCGGTGCGCGGGAGGGCTCTCGTGCCATACTCTATAATCTTGCGGGCTTAGGCTCGCCCCACATTAACGACCCAGAAAGGCGCTCGGCGCATGGCAGACAAGGCGGCAAAGAAGAAAAACGGCAAGAAGGACGGCCTCGGCACGGGCGCCAAGGCGGTCATCGTCCTCTTTGCGGTGCTCATGGCCCTCTCGCTCATGCTGCCTTCGCTCGCCGCGGTCTTCTCGTCGCTCGCGGGCGACTCGTCCTCCGACTCCGGGCAGGCGAGCTCCGAGCAGTCGAGCGACTCCTCGAGCAGCGACTCGTCCTCCGACTCCGATTCCGCCTCCTCCTCCGATGACCAGTCCTCCTCGGACTCCTCGAGCACGAACTCCAACGTCGCGCAGGCAGACGAGAAGTACGGCGCGCTCGTCGACGAGCTCAAGGGCCGCTACGACTCCGACCCCCAGAACCTGGCCACCCTGCTGAACCTCGGCAAGGACTACATGACCTGGGGCGTCTACGCGCGCTACTACGGCTCGACCGACGCCGACACCTCGCACGCGAACGAGCTTCTCTCCAACGCCGTCAAGTACTATGACGAGTACCTGGCCCTGCACGACTCCAACGCCGTGCGCGTGGACCGGGCCCTGTGCGCCTTCTACTCCGAGGACCAGGACTCCGCGCTCCAGCAGCTCGAGGACCTCACGTCGCAGGCGCCCGACTACGGCCCCGCCTGGGCGAACCTCGGCATGCTCTACGAGGCCAAGGGCGACTCAGACTCCGCCCGCTCCGCCTACGCCAAGGCGCAGGAGACCGACCCGGACGACGAGTACGGCGCCAAGTCCTACGCGACGCAGCGCCTGAACTCCCTCGATTCCGCCTCGTCGCAGTCGAGCGACGGCTCCGGCGATTCCGCAAACTCCACCGGCACCACGTCCACGGGCGCGCAGGGCCTCTCGCAGACCTTGGGCAGCCTCTCGGGCACGGGCCTCTAACTCTAGGAGGGTCAACATGAGCCTATCCATCAGCACGACCGACCACGGGTCCGGCAAGGCCGTCGTCGTCACCGGCGAGGTCGACGTCTCGAACGCCGACCAGCTCCGCGACGCCGTCGACGCCGCGCTGCCCGAGGCGCAAGTCGAGCTCGTCGTGGACCTCGCCGAGGTCCCCTACATCGATTCCACGGGCATCGGCGTCCTGGTGGGCGCCGCACACCGCGCCCAGGAGGCGGGCAAGAAGCTCGTCGTGGCCCGGCCCCAGAGCAACGTCGCGCGCGTGCTCGGGCTTCTCGGCGTGTCGGGCGACCTGAACATCCAGCAGTAGGACGAAGGGATTCAACCAGTGTTTGGTATCGGAGAAACAGAGCTCGTACTCATCCTGCTCTTTGCCTTCATGATCTTTGGGCCCGACAAGCTGCCCGGCATGGGCAAGACCCTCGGCCGCGCCCTGCGCCAGTTCCGCAACGCCCAGGAGGGCTTCACCCAGGTCGTCCAGACCGAGATCGTCGACCCGGCGACCGAGGCCATGAGCGACGGCCCCAAGAAGAAGCCCAACCGCAACCGCGTCGAGTTCGACGAGGACGCCGACATCGAGGGCGGGGAGGGCTCCGAGGCCGCTCCCAGGCGCACCGAGACCTTCGCCGAGCGCAAGGCGCGCCTCGCCGCCGAGCGCAAGGCCGCCGAAGAGGCCGAGAAGGCCAAGGAGGCCGAGAAGGACGCCGCCGGATCCGCCGATACCGATGCCGACGCCGACGCGCCTGTCGCAGGCGACGCCCCCCAGGCTCCCGAGACCGAGGCCGCGCCCGCTCCGAGCGAGCCCGAGGCCCCCAAGAAGCCCTCGGTCGCCGACCTGTACACGATGAAGCGCCCTGCCGCGGCCACGGCGGACGACGCCTCCGACGAGGACGTCGATGCCGACGCCCCTGCCGCGCCCGCCGGCGACGACGCCCCTGCCGCCCAGAAGGAGGACTAGCCCCATGCCTATCGGTCCCGCACGCATGCCGCTCTTCGACCACCTCGGAGAGCTTCGCCGCCGAGTCACCATCACGGTGGTGGCCATCGCTGTCTGCGCCATCGTCGTCTACTTCGCCACGCCTACCCTCATCGAGATCATGATGGACCAGATCCGCGACGCCATGCGCGGTGGCCAGCTCACCGTCCTGACGGCGCTGGGCGGCTTCACCATCCGCTTCAAGGTCGCGTGCTTCTTCGCCGTGATCATCTGCACGCCGATCATCATCTGGGAGGCCATGGCCTTCTTCCTCCCGGCGCTCAAGCCCAGCGAGCGCAAGTGGGTCGTGCCGACGGTGGCGGCCATGGTCGTGCTCTTCTTCCTGGGGATGATCTTCTGCTACTTCGTCATCCAGCCGGCGGCCTTCGGGTGGCTGCTCGACCAGAGCTTCGAGTTCGCGAACACCATCGCCGACGCCGAGGACTACCTGAACATCTACATGATGCTCGAGATCGGCTTTGGCATCGCGTTCCAGCTACCGCTCGTGATCTTCTACCTCACGATCTTCCACCTCGTGCCGTACTCCACGCTGCGCGGCCAGTGGCGCTACGTCTACGTGGCCCTCATGGTGCTCTCGGCCGTCGTTACCCCCGACGCCTCCCCGGTGACCATGGTCCTCATGTTCGCCGCGCTTATCGGCCTGTACGAGGTCGCCCTCGCCGTTGCCCGATACGTGCTCATCGCCCGCGACGGCAAGGCGTCGCTCAAGTGGACGCGCGAGGACTACGAGCAGCACGCGCTCGACAAGCTGTAAAGACGCGCACTTTGACCGAGCGGGCGGCGAGGGAGACCTTGCCGCCCGCTCGCCTATCTCTATAATGTGCTCCACGGCGCGCGGCTGCGCGCGCCGCATGTACGCGAGCACCGCCTGAACGATTGGACCCTCCGTGAAGCTCATCGTCACCGAGAAGAACGACGCCGCCGGCCAGATCGCCAGGCTCCTCTCGGAGTCCGGCAAGCCCAAGGCCGACAAGGTCTACGACACGCCCATCTACCGCTTCCGCATGGGCGGGGAGGACTGCGTGACCATCGGCCTGCGCGGGCACATCCTGCAGCCCGACTTCCCCACGGAGCTCAAGTTCAACGACAAGCAGGGCTGGTTCGCCGTGAGCGCGGAGGGCGAGGTCATGCCCGCCGACCTGCCCGACGGCCTCGAGCGCCCGCCGTACAAATCCAAGCGCAAGCCCTTCCTCAAGGACGGCATCGACATCAAGGGCTGGAAGATCGCGAGCCTGCCCTACCTCGTGTGGGCCCCGATCCAGAAGCTCCCGTCCGAGAAGGGCATCATCCGCGCGCTCAAGAACCTCGCGAAGAAGGCCGACTCCGTCGTGATCGGCACGGACTTCGACCGCGAGGGCGAGCTCATCGGCTCGGACGCCCTCCACCAGATCCTCGAGGTCGCGCCTGACATTCCCGTCTCGCGCGCCCGCTACTCCGCCTTCACCAAGGCCGAGATCGACCACGCCTTCGCGAACCTCGTCGACCTCGACCAGGACCTCGCCGACGCCGGCGAGAGCCGCCAGTACATCGACCTCATCTGGGGCGCGGTGCTCACGCGCTACCTCACCACGGCCCGCTTCAGCGGCCTGGGCAACACCCGCAGCGCCGGCCGCGTGCAGACGCCCACGCTCGCCCTCGTGGTGGAGCGCGAGCGCGAGCGCCTCGCCTTCGTGCCCGACGACTACTGGGTGATCAGCGGCGAGGCCGCCCACGACGGCTCCGACGCGTTCAAGATCTGCCACGCGACCTCGCGCTTCTGGAAGAAGGACGAGGCCGATGCCGCCTGGGCGCACGTCGACGGCGCGAAGAGCGCCACCGTCGTGAACGTGGAGAGCAAGAGCCGCCAGCAGCGCCCGCCCGCGCCGTTCAACACCACGAGCCTGCAGGCCGCGGCCGCTTCCGAGGGCATCAGCCCCGCGCGCGCCATGCGCCTGGCCGAGAGCCTCTACATGGACGGCCTCATCTCCTACCCGCGCGTCGACAACACCGTCTACCCGGCCTCGCTCGACCTCAAGGACTGCGTCCGTACGCTCGCGAAGGTCCCGCAGTACGCCCCGGTGTGCAAGTCGCTTCTCGACCAACCCAAGCTCACGGCCACGCGCGGCAAGCAGGAGACGACCGACCACCCGCCCATCTACCCCACGGGCGCGGCCGACCCCGAGAAGCTCCAGCCCGCGGCGTGGAAGCTCTACAACCTCATCGCGCGGCGCTTCTTGGCCACGCTCATGGAGCCCGCGACCATCGAGGGCACCAAGGTCACGTTCGATGTGAACGGCGAGCCCTTCACCGCGTCCGGCAACGTGCTCGCCAAGCCCGGTTTCCGCGCGATCTACCCCTTTGGCCTGAAGAAGGACGACCAGCTCCCCGAGCTCGCCCAGGGCGACGTGTGCGACATCGAGTCGATGGACCTCGCCGCGAAGCAGACCGAGCCGCCCGCGCGCTACAGCCAGGGCAAGCTCATTCAGGAGATGGAGAAGCGCGGCCTGGGCACCAAGTCCACGCGCGCGAGCATCATCGACACGCTCTACCAGCGCAAATACCTCAAGAACGACCCGTGCGAGCCCAGCCAGCTCGGCATGGCGATCATCGACGCGCTCCACACCTACGCGCCGCGCATCACCACGCCCGAGATGACGAGCGAGCTTGAGGACGACATGACGAAGGTCGCCGAGGGCGCCGACACCCAGGCCGCCGTCGTGAACCACTCCCGCGCGCTCCTCGCCGGCATGATGGACGGGCTCATCGAGCACACCGAGGACCTCTCGGAGGCCATCGCCGACGCCGTCACGGCCGACGCGAAGGTCGGCACGTGCCCCAAGTGCGGACGCGACCTCGTGGTCAAGACGAGCGCGAAGACGCGCGGCAGCTTCGTGGGCTGCATGGGTTGGCCCGACTGCGACGTGACCTACCCGCTGCCGCAGGGCCGTATCGAGGCCCTCGAGGGCGAGGCCGCCGTGTGCCCGGAGTGCGGCGCCCCGCGCGTGAAGGTCCACCCGTTCCGCAGCCGCGCCTTCGAGCAGTGCGTGAACCCCGCGTGCCCCACGAACATGGAGCCCGACGTCGAGGTGGGCGTGTGCCACGCGTGCGCCGAGGCCGGCCGCGAGGGCAAGCTCATCGCCCACAAGTCCGAGAAGACGGGCAAGCGCTTCATCCGCTGCACGAACTACGAGGAGTGCGGGACGAGCTACCCGCTGCCCGCGCGCGGCAAGCTCGAGGCGACGGGGGAGGAGTGCCCGGACTGCGGCGCGCCCCTGGTCGTGGTCACGACGGCGCGCGGTCCTTGGAAGCTCTGCCCCAACATGGACTGCCCCGGGCGCGAGAAGCGGGAGGCCGCGAAGGCGGCCCGTGGCCGCGGCGGAGCCAAGAAGGCTGCGGCAAAGAAGCCTGCCGCGAAGAAGACGGCGACCAAGAAGGCCACGACGAAGAAATCGACGGCAAAGAAAGCTACGACCAAGAAGGCCTCCGCGACGGAATCCGAGTAGGAGCGTCGGTACCGCGGAATTCAAGGCGCGCCTCCGGTCTTGCGACCGGGGGCGCGCTTCTCTTTGACGCAGCAGCGCGGCCTCTCGGGCACCTTTCAAGCTCCTTCCTGCGGTGCAAAAGAGAAAACTCTGGCTTTTCCGACATTTGTATGAGAACGGCAAGTAGCGCGACGTTGCACGGCTTGTTTTCCTGGGCTTTTGCGGCGGAAAAACGAGCCGATACTCAGAGAGTCTGTACAAATGTCGGAAAAGTCAGAGATTGTTGCCGCACGTGCTTTAAAGAGCCTGTCCGCAGTCCCCGGAGTCGTTTTTGCCGCGCCCGGCCCTCCGTTGTTGTCGTGGAGGGTTTGGCGAACGAGTAACATAGTTAAGTTCATCACATTCATGGGGAGGTGCCATGCGCGGGGTTTTCATCACGCTTGAAGGGGCGGACGGCTGCGGCAAGTCGACGCAGGCGGCCCTTCTGGGCGACGCCATCGAGGCAAGCGGCCGTGAAGTCGTTCGTCTGCGCGAGCCCGGCGGCACCCCCATCAGCGAGAAGATCCGTGAGCTCGTGCTCGACCCCGATAACGGGCAGATGGCCGCCGAGTGCGAGCTGCTCCTCTTCGAGGCGTCGCGCGCCCAGCTCGTGCGTCAGGTCATCGAGCCCGCCCTCGAGCGAGGCGCGGTGGTTCTCTGCGACCGGTTCTACGACTCCACCTATGCGTACCAGGCGGCCGGCCGTTCGCTCGGCGAGGACGTCATCCGCCGGGCGAACGCGCTCGGCAGCTGCGGGGTCGATCCCGACCTCACGCTCGTGCTCGATATGCCGGCCGACGCCGCGCTCGCCCGCGCCACGCGCAACGGGGCCGACCGCATGGAGGCCGAGGGCGCGGCGTTCCAGCGCCGCGTGCGCGAGGGCTACCTGCGCCTGGCGAAGGAGGAGCCTGCCCGCGTCCACGTGGTCGATGCCGCGGGGACGCGCGACGAGGTGCTTGCCCGGCTCGTTGCCGAGGCCGCTGCGCTTCTTCCCGGGCTCGTGGCGGCACCGCCCGTTGCCGCACCGACAGGCGGGAGCCCGCGATGAGCGCCGTCGAGAAACCCGCCGCAGCTACGGCCGCGGCGGCAACCAAGCCTGCCGCCGCAAAACCCGCCGCCCCCCACGCGCTCGACGCCGTGGCCGACCAGCCCCGCGTCCACGACTTCCTCGCCTCCGCCCTCGCCGAGGGGAGGCTCAGCCACGCGTACCTCTTTGTGGGGGCGCCCGGCTCGGGCAAGATCGACGCGGCGACGGCCCTGGCCAAGTGCATCGTCTGCCCCTCGGGCGGCGACGGGACGTGCGACGAGTGCCGCCGCGTGACCCACCATACCCACCCGGACGTCCACTGGTACGCCCCGGCAAGCGCCACGGGCTACCTTGCCGACCAGGTCCGCGAGCTCATCGCCGACGTGAGCCTGGCCCCCATGCGCGCGAGTTCGAAGGTCTACGTCATCGACCGCGCTGACCTTCTTCGCGGCACCGCCGCAAACGCCCTGCTCAAGACCCTCGAGGAGCCGCCGGAGGGCGTGGTCTTCATCCTGTGCGGGCGCACCGTCGCGGCGATGCTGCCCACGATCGTGTCTCGTTGCCAGGTCGTGCCCTTCCGCGTGACGTCGCCCGACGCGGCGCTCAAGGCCGTGCTCCGCGAGTCGGGCGCGAGCGAGCGCGAGGCGCGCATCTCGCTCGCGGTGGCGGGCACCCCCGCGCGGGCCTGCGAGTTCCTCAACTCGACGAGCCGCCGCCAGGTCCGCCGCCTCATGGTCGAGACGATCGGCATGCTCGCGCGCGACGACTCTTGGGACGTGCTCAAGGCGGCATCCGAGCTCGTCGCGGCCGTGAAGGTCCCCCTCGCCGACATCAAGGCCGCGCAGGAGGAGGCCGTGAAGGAGACCTCGGACTTCTTGACGTCCGCCGCGCTCAAGAACGTGGAGGCGGCCAATAAGCGCGAGCTCACCGCCCGCGAGCGTTCGGGTATGATGGAGGCCATCGCCGCCGCGGAGTCGATGCTCCGCGACGTGCTCATGAGGTGCGAGGACCCTGCCGCCGCCATCGTGAACGAGGACGCGCTCGCGTCCATCGACCGGATTTGCGCGACGGCGACGACGGCCGGTGCCGTGCGGGCCCTCGAGGCCTGCGGCGACGCCAGGCACGCCCTCGCGCGCAACGTAACTGCTCAGCTGACCCTCGAGGTCATGCTTCTGTCCATCAAGGAGGCACTCCAGAATGCCTAACGTCATACCCGTCAAGCTCGAGTACGCGGTGCACGAGCTGTGGTTCGACCCCGCCGGGACCGGTGCGCAGGAGGGCGACCACGTCATCGTGCTGACCGAGAGGGGCCACGAGATCGGCCTCGCCGTGGGCGACGCGCAGAAGATGACGAACGACGAGCTCAACCTCGCCATTGGGCACGCGCAGCTCAAGTGCGTCCTGCGCCTCGCGACCGACGACGACCTCGAGCACGCCGATGCCCTCGCCGCGCGCGGGGAGGAAGCCATGCCGGTCTTCCGCCGCCTCGTGAGCGAGTCCGGCCTCGAGATGAAGCCGGTCGGCGTCGAGTACCTCTTCGACGAGGAGAAGGCCGTCTGCTATTTCGCCGCCGAGGACCGCGTGGACTTCCGCCAGCTGGTGCGCGACCTTTCGCGCGAGCTGCACGTGCGCATCGACATGCGCCAGATCGGCGTCCGCGAGGAGGCCGCGATCGTGGGCGGCTACGGCCACTGCGGCCAGGAGCTGTGCTGCCGCAGGTTCAACATGTCCTTCGACCCGGTGTCCATCCGTATGGCCAAGGAGCAGGACCTGCCGCTCAACTCGACGAAGATCTCGGGCGCGTGCGGGCGCCTCATGTGCTGCCTGCGCTACGAGTTCGAGGCGTACCGCGACTTCAAGGGCCGCGCGCCCAAGCGCAACGCCGTGATCGACACGCCGCTGGGCAAGGCGAAGATCGTGGAGTACAACACGCCCAAGGAGCAAATCGTCCTGCGCATCGAGAACGGCAAGACGATCCGCGTGGCCCTGGCCGACATGACTGCCTCGGAGGCGGCGTGCAAGAAGTCCGAGGAGCTGGGCTGCCCTTGCCGACCGGACACCGTGAGCCGCGAGGTGCTCGAGCGCCTGCAGTCGCCCGACGTGCAGATGGCGCTCGCCGAGCTCGACCGCAAGAACGGCGTCGCGCCCATGGAGACGGTGAACGAGAGCGACATCTTCGTCGAGACGAAGAAGCGCCGTCGCCGCGAGCGGCCCAAGGCGCAGGGCGATTCCGCGGGGTCGCGCGGCGGTTCGGGGTCCGGCTCCGGTAACGGCAACGGCTCCGGCGAGGGTCGCCGACGCCGACAGGACCGCGGCGGCGACCAGCAGGCCGCGCCGCAGGAGGGTCGCCGCCGCAAGCGCCGCAGCTCGGCCCCGTCCGAGGCGGGCTCCGCCCCGGCGCACATGAAGCCCGGCTCGGAGCAGGGCGGCGCCAACGGCAAGACGACCTCGCGCCGTCGCCACCACCGCGCCGCGGGCGATGCCCAGGGCCAGGAATCGCGCGGCGAGAACACCCAGCGCCAGCAGCCGCGCGGCGGCGGGATGCGTCCGCGCCGTCGCCGTCCCGGCGACAAGGGCGGCCGCTAATTCTGGGGACAGGTTCGTTTTTTACTCATTTGAGCACTTTTGGGGACAGGTTCGAAAATTACTCAAATGAGCACTTTTCGAACCTGTCCCCGATTTTCTCGGGAGGGGAAGATGGACGGGAAAGAGTTCCAGGCGCTCGTGGAGGGCGCGCGGTCGTATAGGCGCTACAGCGGCGAGGCGGTCCCACGCGAGGAGCTGCTCGCGCTTATCGACGCCGCCCGGTTCGCGCCCACCGGCAACAACACCCAGCTCCTGCGCTTCCGCGCGGTGGGCGGCAAAGAAGACCCGGCAGAGGCCCGGCAGGTTTTCTCGCACCTGCACTGGGCGGCGGCGCTCAAGGATTGGGACGGGCCGGAGCCGGGGGAGCGACCGGGCGGCTACATTGCCGTATGCCTTCCGACCAGCGTTTCTTCGAACCCCGTGCGGCTCCTCGACGTGGGCATCGCGGCCCAAACGCTCTCCTTGGCGGCGGCGTCCCTCGGCCTGGGCTGCTGCATGGTCAAGAGCTTCGACGCATGCCTGACCGGTGAGCTCGGGCTCGATCGGAAGGGCTACGACATCGTGCTCGTCTTGGCCGTGGGCCCGCGCGGCGAGAAGGTCGTCGTGGAGCCTGCGGACCCCGACCGGGGGCTCGCGTACTGGCGCGACGCCGAGGGCGTGCACCACGTCCCCAAGCTGCCCCTCCCGTCCCTCCTGATCTAGTGGAAGAGATTGGGGACAGGTTCGTTTTTCTTCCAAATGGAAGCAATTGGGGACAGGTTCGAAAAACTTCCAAATGGAAGGAAATCGAACCTGTCCCCAAAAGTGCTCAAATGAGTAAAAATCGAACCTGTCCCCAAATTTAGGCGGAGATGAGGGGGCGGACGGCGAGGTCGGCGCCGCACGCCTCGAGGGCGTCCTTTCCGGCGAAGACGCACAGGCCGCGCTCGGCCCCGCTATCGGCCAGCGTGGCGGCGAGCGCGCGGATGTCCGCTGGCGTCACGGCGAGCTCCTCGGCGCGCACCTGGTCGCGGTAGCCGGCCGGCCTCCCGCAGAAGCGGTCGACGTCCTGGCGCCTCGCGAGCGCACGCGGCTTCACGGGCGCGTCGTGCGAGGCGACGGTGCTCACGATGTAGCCGGAGAGGTCCTCTTCGCTGCCGGACCAGCCGCGGAGCCACTCCGCGCACCCGTCGTAGCGCCCGAGCGTGCCGTCGACGGCGGGGTCGCGGAACGACCAGAACGCCGTCAGGCCCGAGTACCCGTGGCGGAACCCCGTCCCGTACGCGCCGCCCTTCACGCGGACCTCGTTCCACAGGTAGTCGTACGTGATTGCGCGCACGGCCACGTTCCAGCAGCCCCTCGTGCCGCGGTCGAGCGCGGAGGGGGCGGCGGCGCGGACCACGTAGCCCACGTTCGACGGGATCTCCCAGCCCTCGCGGGCGGGGCCGGCCGGGGCCGCGTCGAGCACGTGCGCGGCGCCGTCGCCGATGCGCGACAGGCCCAGGTCGCCCGCGGCGCCCCAGAAGCGCCCGCGGTCGCCCGCGCTGCCGATGAAGCTCACGCTCACCTCGTCGGCCGTGAAGATGCGGCCCGCGAGCTCGGAGAGCTTCTTTGCCAGGCCCTCGGCGCGCTCGTCCCAGTGGGCGAGCAGGTCCTTGAGGAAGAGATAGAACCCGAGGCCGCCCATGAGGTCGGAGCACTTGGACGCGGCCGAGAAGAACGTGCTCGCCCGGGCGACCGCCGCCGAGTGGCCCGACCCGGTGAAGTACTGCTCGAGCGCGACCTTGCGCTGCGTGAGGATGTCGCGCATGCGGTCGAGGTCGCCGAAGTCGGTGCCGCCCCAGACCTCGCGCGGGATGTCGGCGAGGCGCTCGACCTTCTCGCTGAGCGCGGAGGCGCCCACCACGAACGTGGGCACGGCGGCCGCGAGGTCGTCGCCCGGGGCATAGGTCTCCACGAAGAAGTCCAGCCCGCCGAGGTTCGTCTCGATGAGCGTGTCGAGGTCGGAGGCGGAGCGCTCGGACGTGCCCAGCTTGGTGAAGAGGTCGCTCAGCAGGCCGACGTAGGGCAGCTCCTCGGCCGTGCAGCGGCGCAGGTCGAAGTAGTGGTAGACGTAGGAGATGCCGTGGGTGTCGAGCTCATGGGCGACGCAGGGCAGCGGCGCGTCGACGGCGCGGGCCTCGGGCTCCGGCTCGGGGTCCTCGATGTCCTCCACCGTGAGGCGCGGGAGCGTGGCGAGCGCCTCGGGGGAGTCGGGGGCCTCCTGCTCGGCGCGAAGGGCCGCGACCTCCTCGGCCACGGCGGCGAGGTCCTCGTCGCCCATCTGCTCGCGGCGGCGGTCGAGCTCGGCGCGCTCCTCGGCCGCGTCGCCGCCCTCCACGGGCACGATCTCGACCTGGGCGGAGTGACCCGACCCGCACACGACCTCGCGCAGGAGCCGCTCAAAGAACCCGTCCTCGCCGGCAGGCGTCGCGAGCCCGGCCTTGACCTCGGCGAGCGCGTCCTCGTAGTGCACGTAGTCGAGCGGCCGCGCGTCGTCGTAGAGCCAAGAAGACATGACGCACATGCTGAGCGCCACGCCGTCCGGGTAGCTGCCCCAGTCGCCCTCGCGCAGGTTGAACTCGGCCTGGGCGAGCGCCGCGGCGAGTTTGTCGCGCGGGATGCCATTCTTCGTGAGGTCGGCGCACGTGGACTCGAGAAGGGCGCGGAACCTGTCCGCCGCGCCCGGCTTCGCGCCGCGCAGGGTGAACATCGCCTGCGGCTGCAGCACGCCGTCGATGAGGGAGGCGTCGAAGTCGTCGGCGATGCCGGCGTCCATGACGGCGCGCTTGAGCGGGGCCTCGTTCGAACCGGCGATCGCGTCGAGAAGCACGTCGACGGCGAGCACGCGGGCGCGGTCGGCCGCCGTGCCAAAGACGTAGGCGACGCCCACGCAGGCGTTGGAGGGGGCGGTCGCCATCTCGACGCGGGCGTCCCCGGCGCGCACGGGCGCCTGCAGGGCGAGCTCGTTCGGGGCGCCGGCGCCGCGCTTCTCGGCCCCCTGGAAGCGGGCGTCGATGAAGGCGAGCTCGCGCTCGATGTCCATGTTCCCGTACAGGACGGTGTAGCTGTTCGCCAGGTCGTAGTGGCGCGCGTGGGTCTCGAGGAACTTCTCGTAGGTCAGCGTGGGGATGGCGCGGGGGTTGCCGCCGGACTCGTAGCCGTAGGCCGTCGCGGGGAAGAGGCTGTGCTCGAGCTGCTGGTAGAGGACGTCCTCGGGGTCGGAGAGCGCGCCCTTCATCTCGTTGAAGACGACGCCGTTGTAGGCGAGGCGGGCCTCGTCGCCCTCGCCCTCGACCTCCAGGTGCCAGCCCTCCTGCTCAAAGATTCGCGGCCGGCGGTAGATCGCCGGGTGGAGCACCGCGTCCAGATAGACGCCCATGAGGTTCTCGAGGTCGGCCGTGTTCGTGGAGGCGACGGGGTACATGGTCTTGTCGGGGAAGGTGAGCGCGTTCAGGAAGGTCTGCATCGAGGTCTTGAGCAGGTTCACGAACGGCTCCTTGACCGGGTAGGCGTCCGAGCCGCACAGGACCGAGTGCTCGAGGATGTGGAAGACGCCCGTGTCGTCCGCGGGCGGGGTCTTGAACGCGATCGAGAAGGACTTGTTGTTGTCGGGGCAGGCGAGCCACAGCAGGCGGGCGCCGCTCGCCTCGTGGCGCATGACGTAGCCGTAGCCGCCGATCTCGGGCACGGGCTCGGCGGAGACGACGGTGAAGCCGGCGTGGCGCGTGCCGTTCGCGAGCGCGGCGGCCGGCTGGGTGTAGTCAACGGACATGATGCTCCTTACGTCGCTTTTGTACGTTGAGCAGCATACCCCACCGCGCGGGTGCTACCCTAGCTGAGCGCCCGCGCGGCGGGCGACGATTCGACGGCTTCGGGTGCCCGGCACCCTAATTCTTTCTGGGAGTGGATAGATGGGATCGAACTCGGCTACGGCGCCGACCGCGGAGGACCGCGCGCGCGTCCGCCGCGGCATGGTCGCGACGCTCGCGGGCGGGCTGCTCTGGGGCCTCAACGGCACCGCGTCCAAGTGGCTCATGGACACCTACGCCATCGACCCGCTGTGGCTCGTGTGCCTGCGCGAGCTCGCGGCGTGCTGGCTCTTCTTCGCGGCAGCGGCGGCCACGCAGCAGGGGCGCGAGCAGCTCACGGGCGTGTGGAGAAGCCCGCGCGACCTTCTCGCCATCTTTGGCGTGAGCCTGGGAGCGATCCTGTTCTCGCAGGTCGCCTACCTCGAGGCGATCTCGTGGACCAACTCCGCCACGGCCACGATCATGCAGAGCCTGGGCATGGGCATGGTGCTCGTGTACGTGTGCCTGAGCCGCCGCCGGCCGCCGAGGAGGCGCGAGGTCTTTGGCCTGGCGCTCGCGCTCGTGGGGACGTTCCTCGTGGCCACCGGCGGAAACCCGTCCCAGCTCAGCCTGCCGGCGATGGGGCTCTTCTGGGGGCTCGCGTGCGCGTGCGCCTCGGCGTGCCTCTCGGTGCTGCCGGCCAAGCCCATGGCCAAGTGGGGCAACTTCACCGTGAACGGCATCGCGTTTCTCATGTCGGGCTCGATCATCGCCGTGTTCTACCGGCCCTGGGAGCACATGCCGGCGCTCGACGGCGCGGGCATCGCGATGCTTGCGGCCTGCGTCGTGCTGGGGACCTTCGGCGCGTACGCGCTTTACCTGCAGGGCGTTCACGACGCCGGCTCCCTGCGCGCGAGCCTGCTCGGCACGATCGAGCCGGTGACTGCCACGGTCGCCACCGTCGTCTGCCTGGGCACGACCTTCTCGCCGGCCGATTTCGTCGGCTTCGCGATGATCCTCGCGATGGTCTACCTCACGGCGTAGCCGCGGCCGCCGCGACGCCGCCGCGTCGCGCCCGCTTCTCTCGTCGCGTCCGCCCCTGGCCCGCCAGATGCATGCCGTTTACGCGTTTTTGGGGCCCCAAACGGGGGTCGAAACGCGTAAACGGTATGCATTTGGAAACCAACCCGCCCTTTCGGCGTAGAATCAAGGGACCGCACTGCCGAAAGCCCGGTGTGTTCCGGGGAGCCGAACGCGAAAGCAAGCCGTTTGAGTGCACAAAACCACACGCGCAAGCAGCGGATCGTTGGCGCGGGGCTGAGCCTCGCCCTTGCGGCCGCGACTACCTTGGGCGCCGCGCCGAGAAGTGCGCGCGCCGTCACGCTGGACGAGCTCCAGCAGCAGCTCGACGCGAGCAACGCCGCCTACAACGAGGCCGTCGACCAGGCCGCCGAGCTGGAAGACAAGATCGCGGCCAACCAGGAGCGGATCGACCAGATCGAGGCCCAGCTCCCCGAGAAGAAGCAGGCCGCCGCGAGCTCCATGCGCTCCATGTACAAGATGCAGCTGGGCTCCCAGGGCCTCATCGACCTGCTCATCTCGGCCGACGACTTCAACCAGGTGGTCTCCACGATCGCCTACCTCGACGCGGTCGTCTCGCACAACACGGGCGCCATCGACGAGCTCGCGAACCTGAGCGGCGAGCTCAACCAGACGAAGAGCGCCCTCTCGAGCCAGAAGGCCCAGGCCGACGAGCGGATCGCCCAGGCGCTGAGCTCGCTCGAGCAGGCCAGCGCAGCGCACGACCAGCTCGAGCAGCAGCAGGCCGCCGAGCGGGCCGCGGCCGAGCAGGCGGCGAAGGACGCGGCCGCCGCCTCTGCCGCCGACGCCGTGAAGGACTCCGCGTCCGCGCAGGCGACCTCGACCGATTCCGCCGCCGCGAGCGCGCCCGCCGACTCCGGCTCGAGCCAGGGATCGGCCGCTTCCTCCGCGTCCAACAGCAGCAACGCGAGCTCGTCCGCGCCCTCCCAGAGCGAGAGCTCCTCCTCTTCCGACGTCGAGACGGACGGCGAGTGGATGAGCGGCCTCGCCTCGGCGTACTCGACCGCGGGCGGCAACATGACGGCCTCGGGCGAGGTGCTCACCGACGACTCCATGACGGTCGCCGTCCCCGCGAGCCAGTCCTACCTGCTCGGCCGCTCCGTCCAGATCCAGTACGGCGGCGTGACCATCACCGCGCGCGTGACCGACACGGGTGGCTTCGCGAGCTACGGCCGCGTGCTCGACCTGGCCGGCGGCTGCTGGAAGGCCTTCGGCTTCTCGAGCACCGACGCCTGGGGCGTCCGCGCCGTGCGTTACCGCTTCGTCTAGCCGCGAGCGCCAAGTAGAACCACACAGCGCCGAGCCTGCAGCGCCGAGAAGAGCCGCGTGCCCTTCTCGGCGTGTTTTTCTTGGCAACAAAAAACAGGCGCATGCCGTTTACGCGTTTCCCGGCCCCAAACGGGGGTCGGAACACGTAAACGGTATGCGCCCGCCAAGAAGCGCGGCCGGCTCCGCGGCCCCTACGCCACGAAGGCGAAGAACGCGACGACGGCGATGCCCAAGACGATGCGGTACCAGCCGAACGGCTTGAAGTCGTGCTTGCGGACGAAGCCCATGAGGAAGCGGATGCAGCCGAGCGAGACGAGGAACGCGACCGCGCAGCCCACGAGCAGGATCGCCGTCTCCATGGGGGCGAAGACGTTGCCCTTGAGGAAGTATTTGACGAGGCGCAGGCCGGAGGCGCCCACCATGACGGGGATGGCGAGGTAGAACGTGAACTCGGCGGCCACGGTGCGCGAGCAGCCCAGGATGAGGCCGCCGATGATGGTCGAGCCGGAGCGCGACGTGCCCGGCACCATCGAGAGCACCTGGAACAGGCCGATGCCGATGGCCGTCTTCCAGTCGAGCTCATCGACGGTCTGGACGCGCGCGTCGGCGTCGGCGAGCTCGGAGCGGGTCGCGATCTCGGCGGTGGAGGCGGTCACGGCGAAGTGCTTGGGGCGCGCGCGGAGCTCGCCCGCGCCCACGCCGGGCAGGGCGGCGGAGGCGGTCTTCTCGCGCATGTTCTCGATGACGATGAAGGCGATGCCGTAGACGATGAGCGCGGCGGCGATCACGAACGGGCTGCCCAGGTGCTCCTCCATCCAGTCGTCGAGCGGGATGCCGATGACGGCGGCGGGGATGCACGCGACGATGGTCTTGACCCACAGCGTCCAGGTCGCGCGCTTCTCGTAGCCGGACTTGCTCGGCGCGAAGGGGTTGAGCTGGTGGAAGAAGATCACGCAGACGGCCAGGATCGCGCCGAGCTGGATGACCACGAGGAACATGTCCCAAAAGTCGCTGGACACGTTCATGGTAAGAAACTCGTTGAGCAGCAGCATGTGTCCGGTCGATGAGATGGGCAGCCACTCGGTGATGCCCTCGACGACTCCGAATACGGCGGCTTTGATGAGTTCGATGAAGTCCAAAATCGCTCCTTCTTGGCTTGATTCGACCTTCCTACTCTGACGCATGGAGGGGTCGCCGGGCTGCCCGCGGCCCATGCGACAGGGAAAAACCATCGCGTGTCGGCCGGTGCTCGGCCGGCTTCCGCCCCGCCCCGCGCAGCCCGGTGGAAAGATGGTGTGCCGCGAAATCTGGTTGTAAAGTAAGGGAACTGCAAAACTGCACGACGAACGCCCGGCTCTTTCCGGGACCCCGATCGCGAAGGTTCATCGCTTGATAGACGCTAAGCAGAACATGCGCCGCTCCCGCATCGCCGCCGCCGGCCTGGCCCTGGCGCTCGCAGCCGGCTCGGTCGCGCTCACGGCCGCCCCGGGCGTCGCGCGCGCCGACTCCCTCGAGGAGCTGCAGCAGCGCATCGAGGAGAGCAACGCCTCCTACGACCAGGCGCAGCAGCGCGTCGAGGACCTGTGCCGGCAGATCGAGGACAACGAGGAGCGCATCGCCCAGATCGAGGCCGAGCTCCCGCAGAAGAAGGAGGCCGCGGCCGACTCCATCCGTGTCATGTACAAGATGCGCCAGGGTTCCAGCGGCCTCATCGACCTCCTGCTTTCCTCCGACGACTTCAACGACGTCATCACGACGCTGCGTTACCTCGACACGGTGACGGCGCACAACAACGGCGCCATCAACGACCTCGTGGACCTCGACACCGAGCTCGAGCAGACGAGGAGCGCCCTCGCCTCCGAGAAGTCCCAGGCCGACTCCGACGCCCAGAGCGCGAAGGACGCGCTTGCGAGCGCCGTCTCGGCCCGCGAGGACCTCGAGGCGCAGATGGCCGCGAAGGCCGCCGCCGAGGAGGCCGAGCGCCAGGCGGCGATCCAGGCCGCCCAACAGGCCGCCGAGCAGCAGGCCGCGGCCCAGAAGGCGGCCGACGACGCGAATGCCTCCGCCGACGCCTCCGACTCCGGCTCCTCCGCGGGCGGCGGGACCTTCAGCACCGGTACCGGCTCCACGGCGACCGTCGAGGTTCCCTCGAGCCCCGACCCCGGCACCGTCGACTGGTCGAGCGACAAGCAGAACTTCGTCTCGAGCTGGGGCTCGCGCATCGACGCCTACCTCGCCGGATCTCCTCTCTCGGGCTACGGCAAGACGTTCGCCGAGGCCGCTTGGGCCTACGGCGTCGACCCGCGTTTCTCGCCGGCCATCAGCTGCGTCGAGAGCACCAAGGGCGCCTACTGCTTCAAGTCGCACAACGCCTGGGGCTGGGGCTCTTCCAGCTGGTCTACCTGGGAAGACGCCATCTGGGACCACGTTGCCGGCCTCGCCGCCGGCTACGACGGCCACCTCACCTACGCCGCCGCAAAGAAGTACTGCCCGCCGAACGCCGACTTCTGGTACTCGACGGTCCTGGCGCAGATGGAGCTCATCTAGCCCCGCGGCCTGCGTGGGCCCCGCGCATCACGCGCCTCGCCTTACATGAATCGCGGCACAAAGAAGAGCCTCGAGCCGATGGCCCGAGGTTCTATTCTTAGCCGGTTTATTGTCGCCCCGTTTTGCCCGCGGCGTCGATGCGAGACCTACAGCGCGGTGGGGACGCGGCTCACGATGAGCTTCATCTGGCCGGTGCAGTCCAGGTCGCCGTAAGCGGCGGGGATGATGAAATGCGCGCCCTTCTTGACGTCGCGGCCGCCCACGGTGCCCTCGCCCTCGATGACGCTCACGCAGCGGAACGTGGGGATCGCCGAGAAGACCTTCTCGCCGTCGACGGTCACGAGGTCCACGAGGTAGCGGTCGGTGTCGGCGAGGTGCTGGATGCCGCCCACGACGGGCGTGGTCACGCGGCCGGATTCGATGGCCGGCGCGTCGAAGTTCACGCACTCGATGCTCTGCTTGAGGTGCAGGTCGCGCTTGGTGCCGTCGGCCTGGACGCGGTCGTAGTCGTAAACGCGGTAGGTGACGTCGCTCGACTGCTGGGTCTCGAGGATGACGGTGCCGCCCTTGATCGCGTGGATCGTGCCGGGGTCGATCTGGAAGAAGTCGCCCTGGTGGATGGGAATCTCGTTCAGGAGCTCGCTCCAGCGGCCCTCGTCGACCATCTGCCTGAACTCGTCGGCGTCCTTGGCGCGCTGGCCCACGACGATCGTGCCGCCCTCCTCGCAACCAAGGACGTACCAGCACTCCTTCTTGCCGAGGGAACCGTTCTCGTGCTCGGCGGCGTAGGCGTCGTCGGGGTGGACCTGCACGGAGAGGTCGTCCTTCGCGTCGATGATCTTCACGAGGAGCGGGAACTCCTTGGCCTCGCCGGAGTCGGACGGCACGGCGCCAAAGATCTCGCGGTCGCTCTGCCAGACCTCGGAGAGCTTCTTGCCGTCGAAGGTGCCGCCGTCGACGGTGCAGTCGCCGTTGGGGTGGGCCGAGATGGCCCAGCACTCGCCGATCTGGCCCTCGGGGATGTCGTAGCCCCAATCATCGTGGAGCTTGCGCCCGCCCCAGATCTTCTCGTGGAATACGGGCTTGAGGAAGAGCAACTCGTGAAACTGCGACATGTCCACTCCTTTGTGTGAGATGTCCAGACCTAATCCACAGACGGTTCTATTCTACTTCTAAACGGTCGATTTGAATACTTTGAACGGCTTGTTGCTTTCTGCAAACCATAAACGAGGGGTGAATTCGGTCGGCGGGCGGCCCGCGCGATCCGTGTTTGGGCGGGCCGCGCGAGAAAAATCGAACATTTCTGTGACTCGCAAGCGGTTTGTCCAGTAGACGCCCAAAGGGCCAACCTTCTGACCTGCGGTTTTGCTGGACCGAATCGCTTGGCTACTCGCCCAGTCGGCTGCGAGTCACAGAGATGTTCGAATTTTCCTCAGCTGCCGCGGTCCAGACGGGCTCTCGGCTGGTTTTGGGGTGCTGATTTGATTCGGACGGCGGGCTCGCCGGGGTAAGCGACGCGTGTCCTGTTATGGTTGGAAGCTGGCCATCGTCCGTTTGGAGCTGAGAGTTTGTCGTTTTACGCTTCCGCCTCGTTTTTTCTCGCGCTCGTCGTGCTCGGCGTGCCCGCGTCCGTGCTCGGCCTTGCCGAGAAGTCCCTGCGCCGCTATGGGATGGTCGCCTCGTGCATCATGCTCGCGTTGCTGTTCTCGCAGTCGCCCGCCCAGCTCGTCGCCTTCGTGGCCTTTCTCGTTGTGGCGCTCGTTGCGCTGCGCCTCACGCTCGCGAGCTGGCGATCGGGCAAGAAGAACCTCGCGCTGTATCGCGCCTGCCTCGCCGCGACCTTGGCGCCCCTCGTCATATATAAAGTGAGCTTCGCCGCGGGGGAGGGGCTGTGGGGGTTCATCGGCCTCTCGTACGTGACGTTCAAGGCGGTGCAGGTGCTCATTGAGGTCCGCGACGGCCTCATCGATCAGATCGGCACCTGCGACTACCTGTATTTCCTCACGTTCTTCGCGACCGTCACGTCCGGCCCCATCGACCGCAGCCGGCGCTTCCTCGAGGACGCGCACCGCACATGGACGCGCGCGGAATACGCCGATTACCTCGGCCGCGGCGTGTTATACATCCTGATGGGAGCGGTGGGCCAGCTCGTCATCGCGACGGTCGCGCTCAAGTACTTCCAGCTCGACCGGCCGCTCACGGCGCTCGGCCTCGCCTGGGGAATCGGCCGCCAGGTCGTCAACGCCTATCTCTACGGCATCTACCTCTTCTTCGATTTCGCGGGCTATAGCCTCATGGCCATCGGCGCGAGCTACGTCTTCGGCATCCGGACGCCGCGGAACTTCCACGCCCCCTACCTCGCTCCCGACATAAAAGATTTCTGGAATCGCTGGCACATCACGCTCTCTACCTGGCTGCGCGACTTCGTGTTCATGCGCCTCGTGCGCACGGCGACCAAGCGCAAATGGTTCAAGGACCGCCAACGGCGCGCCGGATTCGGCTACGTGGCGAACATGCTCGTCATGGGGGCGTGGCATGGCCTCACGCTCGACTACCTGCTCTACGGCCTCTACCATGGCGTCCTTCTCGCCGCGACGGATACGTGGCAGAAGAAGAGCCGCTTCTACCGCGCGCACAAGGACGACGGCTGGTTCCGCGCGCTCGAGTGGTTCGTGACCATGCAGCTCGTGATCGTGGGCTTCGCCATCTTTTCGGGCCAGCTGGGCTACATCGTGGGGAGGGTCGTCAATGGATAAGGACGAGACCAAGGGCTCGGCAAAGAGGGGCCTGCTCAAGTGGGTCGTCGCCCTGGGGAAGCCGACGGGTGCGCGCGGCGGCGCGACCTGGCCCGAGGGCGTCGTCGAGCGCATCCGCGCGTGGTTCTTTGGCGGGACGCCCGCGGCCGATGCGGCCTGCGGCGTGGTCGCCGCCGTATGCGCGGCCGTACTGCTGTGGTTCTTCTTCGTGTCCGCATACGGCGTCCCCGCGGCGCCGGTCTACGCCGGCTTCTAGGGGGGTGGCCAGAGGAAAATGCGACGTCTAGCTGCGATTTTTGCCGGCTTGGGGCTTGTGGCCGCCGCTGGGCTGTATGCCTGCCGCGGGATCGTGGGGGCGGCGACCCGCGCGGTCGACGAGGCCCCCTACGTCTCGTATACGGCCACCGACGAGGCGGCGAGCTACGACTTCATGCACGAGGAGTTCCGCGCGCGGCTCGGGCTGGGCAACAACACGAAGCTCGTCTTTGGGTCGTCGGAGCTCTACCCGGCGTCGACGGCGGGCGAGGCGCACCCCATCGCGCTGTTCTGCGGCAAGAAGCACGGCCTCGACCTCATGCCCGTGGGCCGCGCCTATTGCGCCGACCTCTGGCACGCCATCGAGCTCGGGGCCTTCGCCGACGACGTCGAGGCGACGGGCGACAACCGCGTCGTGATCATGCTGAGCATGCAGTGGTTCACGGTTGCGCGTACCACCTCGGCCGACCTGGGCTCCTCGTTCTCGCGCGGCGCCTACGACGCGTTCATGGCGAGCGGCCGCTTCTCGGACGGGCTCAAGCAGCGCGTCGCCCGGAGCCTTTCCGCCTACGGCATCGACACCGGCGCGGAGGGCACGGCGCTGGGCCGCGCGGTCTCGACGGTGGAGGGCTGGGCGCAGAAGGGGCAGAAGGCCCTGCGCCTCGACCTCGCCTTTGCCGGGGCGGCCGCGTCGCCCGCCCTCGACGGCCTCGCGGGCAAGACGGACGCCGAGGTCAACGGGGATTGCGCGGGCGAGAACACGGGCGCGGGCGCGGACGCTGCGGACGACGCGGGCGCGGGCTCGGATGCCGTGGACGGCGCGTCAGCCGCAAGCGCCACTGCCGTTTCCCTCGACTGGGGCGAGGTCTTCTCGCAGGCGCGCCAGGAAGCGGCGAGCAACGCGTCGAACAACGACCTCGGCTACGACCAGTGGGACTGGAACAAGGGCTGGTACGAGAAGTTCCTGCGGGCCGGCACCGCTTGGCGGCCCTTCGACGACGGCTCCCTCTTTAGCGAGGACGAGTTCGCCGACTTCCAGACGCTCCTCGACGTGTGCCGCGAGGCCGGCATCAAGCCGCTCGTCGTGGTCCAGGCCGTGAAGGGCGCCTCCTACGACCAGACGATCTACGACGCGGACGCCCGCGCCGGCTACGTCGCGCGCGTGAAGCAGATGGCGCTCGATGCCGGGGCCGACGTCGCGGACTTCTCGACGCACGACTATGACGCGCTCTTCAACCGCGACGAGGCGCACCCCTCGCCGCTCGGCAGTGCGTACTACTCGCGTTGTATCTATCGGTGGTTCACGGAAGGCGTCGTGGACTGCGGCGAGTGACGTGCCCTGCGTTGCCGCGGCCGTCGAGCCGATGGCCGTTGGCCCGAGCCCCCGGTTGCGGGTTTCTTGACGACCCAGACCGGGGGTATTTTTGTCCGTCGCATGGGCTAGACTCGAACCCACGCGAGACGAAAGGGACAGGTGGCCTTGATGCGCCCAGTAGCTACAAAGAAGAACAACATCGTGCGCGGTCTGCTGGCGGGGATGCTCGCCTCGGCGCTCACCGTGTGCGCGGCGCTCGCGCCGGTGCCGGTGCCCGCGCTCGCCGATGAGACGCAGGCGACGTCTTCCCAGCTCGGCCAGGTCGCCGTCGACGGGGACGCTCTCGCCAACCCGACCGCGGCGCCCGACGTCTCGGTGCCGGCGGCGATTATTGTGGACCGCGACCAAGGGGCCGTGCTCTACGCGAAGGACGCCGACGCGCGTCGTTACCCCGCCTCCACCACAAAGATCATGACGGCCCTGCTCGTGCTCGAGCACGCGAACCTCGACGACGTGGTCACGGTTTCCGCCGACGACTTCTCCCAGCTGGGAGAGGACAGCATGATGAGCGGCCTCAAGGCCGACGAGCAGACCACCGTCCACAACCTCTTGGCGTGCATGCTCCTGCCCTCCGGCAACGACGCCGCCTATGTCCTCGCCCGCTACGTGGGCGGGACCTGGCAGAACTTCGTCCAGATGATGAACGACAAGGCCGCCGAGCTCGGCTGCGAGGACACCCACTTCGCCAACCCCTGCGGCCTCCACGACGACAACCACTACACCACGGCGTGCGACCTTCTGCGCATCTTCGAGGCCGCGCTCCAGCAGCCCACGTTCCTCGAGGTCGCGGGCTCCGCCACGTGGGAGCTCCCGGAGACGAACAAGAACCCGGCGCGCACGCTCGAGACGACCGACTTCCTCGTGGAGCCTTCGAGCCCCGCTTACATGGACGGTGAGGTCGTCGCGGGCAAGACGGGCTACACGCTCGAGGGCGGCAAGTGCCTCGTCGCCGCGGCGACCAAGGACGGCCGCAACCTCGCCGGCGTCGTGCTGGGCGGCCTGAACGACCCCGATTCCTCCAACGTGACCTCCAACTTCTACGACATGAAGAAGCTCCTCGAGTGGGGCTTCGACGCGTGGCAGGCCGATGCCGTGGCCGTGAGCCCGGGCGACGAGCTCGCGCGCGTGAACGTGACGCTGTCCGAGGACGGCGCGAGCGTGGCGGCGGTGTCTGGCGGCGAGGTCTCTGGCTTCTTGCCGAGCGGGCTTTCGCTTTCCGACCTCGACGTGCAGACGGATTTGCCCGCGAGCGTCCAGGCGCCCGTCGAGGCGGGCCAGAAGCTGGGGGAGGCCACGGTCTCCTACCAGGGGCGTGAGCTCGGGACCGTTGAGCTGACGGCGGCGAGCCCGATGGCCTTCTCGTGGAAGCTCTTCCTCCAGGATTGGCTGGCCGACCCCGTGCACCTGCTCATCGCCGCCGGCGTGGTCGTGCTGATCGTGGTGCTTATCGGGCTCGTGGCCACCCATGGCCGCCGCAAGCGTGCGCGCGAGGAGAAGCGGGCCCGTGAGCGCACGAACGCCCGTCGCCGCTCCAGCCGGCCCGGCGCCTCCCACGGGAGCCACTTCAAGCAATAAGGCCGACGGTTCCTCCGTCCGCCGCCGCCCTTGCAAAATGAGACATAATCTGCCTTCAAAACGTCTCATTTTGCAGGGGCGCTTTGATTCGGCAGTGGGGCGTGCGCACAATGGACGTCCGCTTGAGCGTGTTGCGCAAAATGGACGCTCTCTTGACCCCGCGGGCATCAAGCGAACGCCCATTGTGCGCGATTCAGTCAAACGAAAAGGAAATCTGCGCAAATCACCATCGCGATTCACTGGCCTAGATACGATTCGAGCCTCTGTACCAGGGCTTCCGAGCTGATTCCAAGTGCCCTAGCATAAGCGAACTGCTCGTAGACCTTGAGGCTTCGCTCGCCTGTCTCGATTTTTGATACGAACGACTGCGGCATCCCGAGCCTCTTCGCGAGCTCAACTTGAGTGATTCCCTGCTCCCGCCGAATCTGGGAGAGGCATTTCCCGCACGTTTTGTTCGCGTCAACATTCATGCCGTTGACGCTATATCCCACTTTCGAATAACCCAAAATAGGATATTGTCAGGTTACCGTCAGTTACCGAGAGGCAGCCGTCGCGCCCTTCCCAGACGTCTAACGGCGCTCAAAATCGAGAAAGAGACAGACATGGTACTCATTTCTTGCCCCGAATGCGGGAAGAGAATCTCGGATAAAGCGGAGCACTGTCCGAGCTGTGGATGCCCCATCCGAGTCGCAGCAAAGACGAAAAAAGTTGCGATCGCGCTGCCGAATACAAACGTTATTGCGGGCGGTGGACTTGCGGCGGCGTTTCTTGCCACTGATGCCTTGATTTCTACCGGAAGGGAGATTCTATGGGAAGGCCATCATGGCGATACTGCCACGTTCGAAATAAACAAGCCTACGCAGATTGCCATTCACTTGGGGCGATGGTCGAACACCGTTGAGAGAACCGTCGAACCAGGAAAAAGATATCAACTAGTTCAAGACATGCATGTCCACTGGCTTGCGACGTTCAGGCTCTCTGAAGTCGATGTCATTGACTCCGGTCTATAGAGCCGTAGCTACCACCTAAGGCTTTTGATGCTGGCCAGAAACAATGGCCACCTTCATTGACGTGATGCGATAGGAGCTTGAATGAATTTGAACGAAGAGATAAAGAAGCTTGGAGATCGGCTTGCTTCAGGAGAAATCGATCAAGAGGAGTACGAATTCGAGAGGCAGCGACTGCTCAAAGATATGAACGATTCAAGTGCCGAGCAGCAGGTGGTGCGTGACGATGCCGAGGAAAACGACGATAAGGAACAGCAAACTCAGAATGTCAGTAATGACGGTCCCGTCAATCCACTAGTCGAATCCTCTCCGATCGATGCTGGTAAAACAGACGATGAAGAGAAGCCCAATGAATCGTTCTCATCGCGTCTTATCTCAAGGCTTGGAGGGAAGAAGCGCGCGGCAATCATAGCCTTCTTGGTTGTGGCGGTGATATTTTGCTTGCCGTCGATTTTCCCGCAATGGTTCTGTAGCCACGAAGCTTGGGCGGACGCCACTTGTACTGAGCCTCGTACTTGCAAGAACTGCGGTAAAACCGATGGCCAGCCGCTTGGACATGACTGGGCAGATGCCACCTGTACAGAGTCAAAAACCTGCGCTCGCTGTGGTGCGACAGATGGCAATCCCCTCGGACATGAGCCTGGCAAGTGGACAACGAAAGCTGATTATGTCAAAGCAACTACAAAAGAGGTCCAGAAGTGCAGCCGTTGCGGCGAAATCATCGATACGCGCAATGAATCAAAGATGACATCGTTTGTGGGAGACGGCTTCTTCACTATCTCGCCCAGTGACCTTATCAAAAGAATGAACGAGGAGTTTTCCGACCTCCCAGGATATAAGACCATGAGCGCCGATTCCGACTTAGATAGCAGTGGGATGCGTCTTGGGCTTCGGATTAAGAAGGGTTCGAAATCGGTGGGCATCGGAGGCTTTTATTCCGATTCGAGTACCCAGCTTCTCTTTAGCAACCTGGGCGCGGAGAACAGTTTCAAGAACGTGGTCATGTATTTCGGAAGTAGCTCTGACTATGTTGCTCCCACCGCAGTGGCGACCATCCAAGCCATCGACCCCTCGCTTTCATTTTCGGATGCCAAGGCAGTTGCGACAGACTGTGCAGGAAAGGCCATCGTTAAGAATGGCATTACCTATGCGGTCCTGTACTCAAGCGACGGTTATTGGATGAGCGCGCGAATTGACTAAGGAAGCTATTTAAGTATCCCGATAACCGATTGTTTGATCAGAAAATTAGCCTTAGGAGGCAGAATCAATGAACATAAGTAAAGTAATCGTTGCCTTTTGCTCAGCGTTCCTTCTGTCGATATCTTTATCTGCTTGTGGTGCACCCGGAGCGCGGGATGGGGCTAATGAGCAGGTATCCGTTGAAGAAGTTTCGAAATCGGATAGTTCGCAAAATGATGGAAGCACCTCTTCGCAGAAGGATGACTCGAATTCTGGTGGTACCGACCAAAAAGAGACAAGCGCTCTTGAGGTGGCGTGGCAAGATGGGGCACCCGGCTCTTTTGGAGGGACGGATTCGACTGCCGTCATAGATGATGCTCGAATCGCCCAGTCGAGCTCGGGCTACTACTGTCTCGTGCTGAATGTAACGTATCAAAACGACTCGGGCTCAGCGGCTAATTTGATTAATGATATTTATTGTCATATTGAAGCATATCAGGGAGGGGTGCAGCTAGATAGCACTGGGGTTACCTCAGAGCCTGGAGTATACGATTACAGCGATGCGTTCACTCTGGTAAAAAACGGCGGGACTATTTCGACGGAGCTCGTGTGGAAGCTCAGGGATGCCGCAGCGCCAATAGAGCTTGAGATCGGAAAGTGCGCTGATTACAAGCCGGCAATGACCAAGACCCTGAACATCATTCCCGCTAGCTAGGGCTGCGTTTTTCGAACATCTTGACCGTTTGCTTGACTACGAAAACGAATTAGTTCCTATATGTACCGACCGTAAAGGAAGGCCATTCTTGAGAAAACTGACTATCACTGCCTTGTGCGCCCTGCTGCTCTCGGCTTTTCTGGTGGGATGCGGAAATGCCGAGGAGAAGAGCCGCCAAGCTGCTTTTATCGATGCCGTAAAGGCTGGAGTTACGGAGTGGAACGAGCAGGCTGAGAGCGCTGGCTCCGGTTCTGATGAATATGGGGCGAGCCTGCTTAAAGGTGTCCAAGCGGAAGCGGATGCAATCAAAGACATAGATGTCGATGCCTTTGAAGACAAGGACTTTGCAAAGCTGGCCTCTGATTATCGAGATGCGGTTGATGAAGAGATCAAGGGTGTTGAGAATTTCCCCGACGATGCCGATTCCTATAACGATGGTTACGTTATGGGACGCGCGATAATAGCCGACGTGGTTTCGGAGCTGGTAGATAAATACGGATTGAAGTTTGATGATACACAAATCCTCGAAAATGTTAAGAAACCAGCAGGCCGCATGCTTCGTACTGGGGAGAAGGAAACGGTTGAGACCACCGATGGCGATATCCAGGTTGCTGCTGAGGGCGTTGTCGTAGATCAAAACTCTACTGACCGCGCTCGTCAATTCGATGGTTTTACGTCATCGCAGAATTATAGTTACCTGCTTTGCACCCTTACGAATGAATCGGTTGAACCTAAGCAGAGTTCCCTGGATAACTGGCTAAACATCGGTAGTATGGTGACGGCTCGGGGAGCGGATGGTGTCGACTTAACCTCGCCGAACTTTTCCTATGAGTATCCCGGTTACGAAATAGCTACGGGTGGCTATTATGCGATTCCTGCTGTTGGCTCTACAAAGCGTGTCGCGATTCCCTATGTGACTGAGGCTGGGATAACAGAACTCAAGATCTTTGTGGGAGACTCGTTCCTATATATAAAATTCTAACGTTTGTTTTAGAGCGGAAAATGACGTTGGGCGTGAAATGAGATCCGTGACTCCAATAATGACGTGAGACACTTTGGATGAGCTGATTGCGTTTATGAACGAGAGCTGTGATCCTGTTGCCATTGCCGGCGGCAAAGGTGCCGCGCTGATCGGTGACGGCGAGTGAAGATTACGCTGAGCCCCAGCCCCTTTGTGGTGAGGAGAAGGGACTGGGGCTCGTCGAAGAATTTTCGTCTTCGATGCCGTGCGATGAGGTATAGGCATAAAACATTGCACTGATGTAAATGATGTAAAACGGCGATTTCATACATCACTCGTACATCACTTTTGCGCGGCAAGGACCTCCTGGGACGTAAATCGGCCGAGAAATCGGTAAAATGCCTGATGTAAATGCCCATAAAACCGCAGGTCAGGGGTCTTGTAAGAATGACGCGCATTCTCTTCATATGCCACGGGAATATTTGCAGGTCGACGATGGCCCAGTTCGTTTTTCAGGAGCTGGCGCGCCGTGCGGGACGCGAGGACGAGTTCGAGGTCGACTCGGCTGCGACGAGCCGCGAGGAGATCGGCAACCCGCCGCATCATGGCACCGTGAACAAGCTCCGCGAGGTTGGGATTCCCGTGGGGCGCCACCGCGCCCGCCAGATTACCCGCGCGGAGTACGGCGACTGGGACCACATCATCTATATGGACGGCGAGAACGAGTGGGGTCTCGAGCGCATTTTGCACGGCGACCCGGATGGCAAGGTGAGCCGCCTGCTCGATTGGACCGACGACCCGCGCGACGTGGCCGATCCCTGGTACACCGGCGACTTCGACGCGACGTATCGCGACGTCCTCGCCGGTTGCGAGGCCCTTCTCGTCAAGCTTTAGGGTGCTCTTCGAGGCAATTTCGAACATCTCTGTGACTCGCAGGCGACTCATCGAGTAGCCTCGGTTAAGGCCAAGTCTCTGACCTGGGCTTTTGCAATGGGAAAGTGCCGAGCTACTTGGGTTTTCCGCTGCGAGTCACAGAGATGTTCGACTTTCTTCCCAGAAGGGGTGTTCCGGGCTGCTCGCGCGCCGATTTCTCGTCTCGTTGAGCCTCCGCGCGCCCCGGCGCGTGGGGTTTCTCGGCTCTTTGCATTTATGTCCGAGGGTGCAGGTAAACTCAAGAGCGAGAAAACAGTCGAGAGGAACCTAGCCAGATGACGCCAGACCAGCAGTCCCTATTCGCTCCGAACCAGCCCGTCGTGTCCGCGCCCGCCAGCGCACCCGCGCCCGCTCCCGAGCCCGAGTATGCTCCCGATTCCGCCTACGGGGCGCTTTCCTACACGTATGCCGCCGAGCCCGAGCCGGAGCCCGCCGTACCGTACGATTACGTTCCGGCCGCGACGCCCGTGCCGGAACCGGTCCAGGCGCCCGCTCCCGCAACGCCGCGGATCGACCTCGACGGATTGAACCCCGCCCAGCGCGAGGCCGTCGAGACCACGCGCGGGCCGCTGCTCGTCTTGGCGGGCGCCGGCTCCGGCAAGACGCGCGTGCTCACCATGCGCATCGCCCACATGATCGCCGACGAGGGCGTGCGCCCCTGGCAGGTCCTGGCCATCACCTTCACGAACAAGGCTGCGGCCGAGATGCGCGAGCGCCTGGGCACCCTGCTCCCCGGCGGGACTCGGGGCATGTGGGTCTGCACGTTCCACGCCATGTGCGTGCGCATGCTTCGCGAGGACGCTGAGGCCATCGGGTACACGAACAATTTCACGATTTATGATGATGACGACTCGAACCGCATGGTCAAGTCCATCATGAGCGACCTCAACATCGATCAGAAGAAGTTCCCCATCCGCGCCATCCGCTCGCGCATCAGCTCGGCAAAGAACGCCATGGAAAGCCCGCTCGAGATGGAGAGCGGCAACAACCCCGCCGACCACGTGGCCGCCCGCGTCTTCCGCCAGCTCGACCAGCGGCTGAAGAAGGCCAACGCCATGGACTTCGACGACCTTCTCATCAAGGCGCTCGAGCTGCTGTCCAAGCACCCCAACGTCCTCGAGAAGTACCAGGACCGCTTCCGCCACATCAGCGTCGACGAGTACCAGGACACGAACCACGTCCAGTACGCGATCACGAACCTGCTTGCCGCCAAGTACCGCAACCTCATGGTCGTGGGCGACGACGACCAGTCGATTTATTCTTGGCGAGGCGCGGACATCCAGAACATCCTCGACTTCGAGAAGGACTACCCCGACGCGAAGACCGTGCGCCTGGAGCAGAACTACCGCTCGACGGGCCACATCCTGAACGCGGCGAACGCCGTGGTGGCGCACAACTCGCGGCGCAAGGCCAAGCGCCTCTTCACCGACGCGGGCGACGGCGAGAAGATCCAGCTCTTCCAAGCCTCCGACGAGCGCGACGAGGGGCGCTGGATCGGCGCCGAGATAGAGAAGCTGCACGACAAGGGGACGAGCTACGACGACTTCGCCGTGTTCTACCGCACGAACGCCCAGTCCCGTATCCTCGAAGATATGCTCCTGCGCGCCGGCGTCCCGTACAAGATCGTGGGCGGCACGCGCTTCTTCGACCGCGCCGAGGTGCGCGACGTCATGGCCTACCTCAAGGCCGTTTGCAACCCCAACGACGACGTGGCCGTCCAGCGCGTGATCAACACCCCGCGCCGCGGCATCGGCACCACGTCCATAAACAAGATCTCGCAGCTCGCGGCCGACGAGGGGATCAGCTTCTTCGCTGCCTGCCAGCAAGGCATTTGCGAGGCGGGCCTCTTCTCGCCCAAGGTGCGCCAGGCGCTCTCCGGCTTCTGCGCCGTCATCGAGGAGAGCCGCCACATCTCCGGCGAGCTCGCACAGGTCGTCGATGCCATCGTCTCCAAGGCGGGGCTCATCCGCGCGCTCGAGGCGGAGCACTCCGACGAGGCGGACGGCCGCATCGAGAACATCAAGGAGTTCATGGGCGTCGCCGCCGAATTCGACGAGACGCACGACGACGTGGCCGCGACGCTCGAGAGCCTCGAGCAGCTCAAGGCGGCGGGCGCGCTCGACGCGGCCGGCAACGGCACCGCGCCGGCGGCTTCTCCCGCCGCGCCTGCGGCGATCGCCGGCCCCGAGCTGCCGCCCGTTGCGGCCGAGAAGCTCCCGGCGTTCCTCGAGTGGCTCGCGCTGCGCAGCGACCTCGACTCCCTCGCGGGCCAGTCGAGCGCCGTCACGATGATGACGGTCCACTCCGCCAAGGGCCTGGAGTTCCCCGTGGTCTTCGTCGCGGGCATGGAGGACGGCATCTTCCCGCACATCGCTTTCGGCGACGCCGACCCGGCGAAGCTCGAGGAGGAGCGCCGCCTCGCCTACGTCGCCATCACCCGCGCGCGCAAGAAGCTCTACCTCACCTATGCCGCCACGCGCCGCGTCTTCGGCTCCACGCAGGCGAACCCGCCGAGCCGCTTCGTGCGCGAGATCCCGGAGGCCGACTGCGAGCGCGTGGGCGTGGGCTCCTCGGGTTTCTCGGGCGTGGGCTGGGAGAAGCGAGGCGACCGCCACGGCACCTTTGGCAGCGGTCGCGGCTCGGAGGTCTACGGCGGCAACGTCTTTGGCTCCCGCACGCGTTCGACGGGCGGCGCCCAGCGCAGCGCCTCTTCGCTGCCGCCCATCGCGCCGCGCGCGCATAGGGCGGGGACCTCGGCGACCGACGATATCCCGACCTTTGGCAGCAGGACCTTCTCGGGAAGAAAACCCATGGCCACGCGCGGCGCGTCCGCGTCGTCGACTGCCCAGGCGGGTGCGGGGTCTTCTGCGGCTGCTGCCTCGGGCTCGTTTGCCAAGGGCGACCGCGTCTCGCACAAGACCTTCGGGCCCGGCCAGGTGCTCAGCGTGGAAGGCGACATGATCGAGGTCAAGTTCACGCGCACGGGCAAGACCAAGAAGCTCCTCAAGGGCTTCGCGCCCCTCGTCAAGGTGGGGTAGGAGGCCGTCGTGGACGAGAACGTCATCTCCCTGGTCGAGCTCCTCGTGGGCAAGGGCATCGTCATCGCGGTCGCGGTGGCGATTGCCCTTGTGGTCCAGCGCGTGACCGTGCGCCTGGCAAACAAGGCCCTCGACGCCTCCGACGTGCCCAACGCCTCGATCTTCATCAACATCCTGCGCGCGGTCATCTGGTCCCTCGCGCTCCTCTCGGTGATGAAGCCGGTCTTCGGCGTGGACCCGTCGGGTCTCATCGCCGCCCTGGGCGTCGTCTCGGTCGCGATCTCGCTCGGCCTGCAGGACACTATCTCGAACATCGTGGGCGGCCTGAGCCTCATGTTCGGCCGCGTAGTGCGCCCGGGCGACAAGGTCACGGTGGGGTCGACCACGGGCATCGTCACCGACGTGACGTGGCGCTCCACCACGCTGCGGTCGCGCGCGGGCGACGTCGACGTGATCCCGAACTCTGTGCTCACGAAGACCACGCTCACGCACCTCGACGACTTCAACGCGGGCCTGTGCAAGGTGCCCATCGCGGTCGCGCCTGCGGCAGACCTCGCCACTGTGGAGGCCGAGGCGCGCAAGGCCGTGGCCTCGGCGCTCGGCAACGACCTCGACGACCGGTTCCCCACGCTGGTGAACTACCGCGCCGTGACCGCGTACGGGACGGAGGCGGACATCGCGTTTCACGTGTGCGACGACGTGGGTTTCCCGGGCGCGCGCCGGCGCGTGGTCGAGGCACTCCACGGCAAGGAATGGCTCGCTCGCGCGATTTGAGGCGTCGACTGATGCCGACTGGCACCGTCCGGCGCACGACGGAAACGTCGAGAAGCACGGCCGGTGCCTCTCGACTGCAAATAAACCCCAGGAAGAAGGGCATTCCCTATGGACCTCATCGCAAGCTTCACCGTGAACCACCTCACGCTCGAGCCGGGCGTGTACGTGAGCCGCGTCGACCGCGACCCGGTGACCGGCGCCGTGATCACCACCTTTGACCTGCGCCTGACCGCGCCCAACCGCGAGCCGGTCATGGACACCGCCGCTGTACACGCCCTCGAGCACCTGGGCGCGACTTTCCTGCGCAACGACCCCGAGTGGTCGAGCCGCGTGGTCTACTTCGGGCCGATGGGCTGCCGCACGGGTTTCTACCTCGTGCTCTTTGGCGAGTATGAGTCCGCCGACGTCGTGGACCTCGTGACGCGCTGCTTCGAGTTCGCCCGCGACTTCGAGGGCGAGATTCCGGGGGCGAAGCCCGCCGAGTGCGGCAACTGGCACGATGCCGACCTCAACCAGGCGCATTGGTGGGCGCGCCGCTATCTTGACCGCACGCTGTACGGCATCGACGCCGCGCACATGAGCTATCCCGCGTAACGTGGCGGGAAGAGGGGAGTCTGCAATGAAGACGGGCATCATCGGGGCCATGGAGTCCGAGGTCGAGCTTCTGAAGGAGCAGCTGGAGGGGGCCGCGGCAACCACCGTCGCCGGCATGGAGTTCTGCGAGGGCAAGCTCGGCGGCGCGGACGTCGTCGTGGTCCAGTCCGGAATCGGCAAGGTCAACGCCGGCATTTGCGTGCAGGTGCTCGTGGACCGCTTTGGCGTGGACCGCGTGATAAACACGGGCGTGGCGGGCTCGCTCGACGAGCGGCTCGACGTGGGCGACCTCGTGGTCTCCACCGACTGCGTCATGCACGACTTCGACGTGACGCCGCTCGGCTACGCGCCGGGCCAGGTGCCGGGGCTCGACGTCCTGGCGTTCCCCGCGGACGCGGGGATGCGTGAGGCCGTGGCCGCCGCGGCAGCCGAGGCCGCGCCCGACATCAAGGCGCTTCCCGGGCGCGTGGTCTCGGGCGACCAGTTCATCTCGACTCCCGAGCAGAAGGAGCGAATCCTCGCGACCTTCGGCGGCTCCTGCTGCGAGATGGAGGGCTGCGCCATCGCCCAGGCGGCCTACCTCAACGGCGTCCCCTTCGTCGTCGTGCGCGCCATCAGCGACAAGCCCGGCGCCGCCGACCAGGTCGTGGACTACAACACCTTCGAGAAGAAGGCCGCCCACGACTGTGCCCGCATCGTCGCCCGCATGGTCTCAGCCAACTGAGAAAATTGGGGACAGGTTCGAAAATTACTCAAATGAGTAAAAATCGAACCTGTCCCCAAAAGCTCTTATTTGGAAGGAAAACGAACCTGTCCCCAAAAGCGATCAGAGGCCCTGGATCGCCACGCCCACGAGGTTGGGGCCGGTGTGGACGAGCAGCGCGGGGCTGATGTCGGACTTCACGACCTCGACCGCGTTGCTCACCTTCTCGCGCAGGGCCCTCTCCATGCGGTCGTAGAGGTCCGCGCAGGCGGAGGTGCAGCTCACGGCAAGGCGGCACTTTGGGTACTTCTCGGCGAGCTTGGCGATGAGGCCAATCTCGGCGTCGAGCGCACGCTCCCAGCCGCGGGCCTTCTTCGTGACGGCGTAACGGCCCTCCTCGTCGCAGGTAAAGACCGGCTTGACGTTGAGCACGGAGCCCAGGCGGTAAGCGGCCTCGCTGATGCGCCCGCCCGCGCGCAGGTACCCCAGTTCCTTCACGGCAAAGAAGACCCTCGTGTTGCGCGCGGCGAGGGCGAGCGTGTGCTCGAGGTCCGCGAGGCCCATCCCCGCCTCGATCTGGCGCACCGCCTCCATCACGACGAGGCCCGCCGAGACGCCGATGCTCAGCGAGTCGATCACCAGGACGGGGAAGTCCTCGATGGTGCGTGCGACCATGCGCGCGGTGTCGCAGGTCGCCGAGAGGCCCGAGGAGATGGCGACGAAGACGGCGGACGTGTATCCGTCGTCCTTCGCGCGCTTGAGCTCGTCGGCGATGCGCTCGGGCGAGGGGAGCGACGTCTTGGGCACCTCCTGACCGAAACGCGCGACGACCTCCTCGGTCGTGATGTCGACGCCGCTCTCGTAGGTCGAGCCGTCCGAGTAGTTGATGCGCAGCGGAACCACGCGCACGTCATGGGCGGCCACGAAATCTGCCGGGCAGTCCGAGCCGGTGTCGGTGAGCACCGCGATGCGCTGGTCGTTCATGGGAATCTCCTTAAGCTGTCCAATTAATCGTACTGTCCAAATAATTGGGCAGCAGAAAGTTGCTAATGGGTACATAATACCCCTACACCTAGTTTTGAATACTAGATAGCGATTTCCACAAAGCAACTACGCTTGCGGGGCATGCCGACCTGGCCCCGCAAGCCTCGCGAGGAGGCCCCATGGCAAAGAAGCAAATCGAGAACCGGGCCGAGAAGACCACGGCACAGCTCGCCCCGCAGCCGACCCGCGCCCAACGGGCCCAGGACCTCGCGTCGCGCATGTCGAAGGTGCACATCTACCGCATAGGGGAGATGCCCCGCATCGAGCTCTACCTCGACCAGGTGCTCACCCTGGTGACCGACGAGCTCTCCTTCATGTACCTTCCCGGCGAGCAGACGATCACCGGTTCCATGGTGAACAACTACGTGAAGCAGCGCCTCCTGCCCGCGCCCAAGCGCAAACGCTATACGCGCAGGCACCTGGCGGCGCTCCTCTTTGTGTGCGCTTTTAAGCGGGTGTACTCGATTGCCCAGCTTGGCCGCATCATGGGTATGATTGATGAAGCAGACGTAGACCGCTCGGCGCTCTATGACGACGTGTGCGCGGCACTGGAGTGCTCGCTTGCCGAGCAGTTCGCCGTGGGCCCCGAGTTCGTGGCCCCGGTGATGGAGCCGCGCATCCGCCCCGTCAACGAGGCGGGCGAGGAGGTCGCCCCTGAGCTCGCGCGCGTGCTCGAGGCGGCGGTCGCTTCCCTTGCGGCCAAGGTGTACGTGGAACAGACCCTGGGGCTCGACGACTAGCGCCGAGCCCCGCTCGTAGAAAGGCAGACATGCCCAACAGCACGTCGAACATCAGCAAGATCTATGAGGAGCCCGCCGTCATCAAGCGGACCCAGCGCATCGGCGCCCTGGAGGAGATCACCTCCAACGGCACGATCGCCGCGGCCGTCATGGTCGGCGCCGCGCTTCTCGCCCTCGTGGTGGCCAACAGCCCGGCCTATGAGGCGGTCGAGCACTTCCTGCTCCAGCCGCTGTCCATCGGCATCGGCGGGCTCGTGGCCTCCATCACGGTCGAGGGGTTCGTGAACGATTTCCTCATGGCCATCTTCTTCCTGCTCGTGGGAATCGAGCTCAAGTACGAGATGACCGTGGGCCAGCTGAGGCGCCCGCGCCAGGCGGCCCTACCCATGCTCGCGGCCGTGGGCGGCGTGTGCGTCCCGGCCCTGATCTACCTGCTCTTTAACTGGGGCGGGCTCGCGCACGGCTGGGCCGTCCCCATCGCGACCGACATCGCCTTCGCCCTGGGCGTCGTCTCCCTCCTGGGCGACAAGATCAGCGCGGAGACCAAGGTCTTCTTCCAGACGCTCGCCATCGCTGACGACATCCTGGCCATCGTGGTCATCGCCGTCGCCTACGGCCAGTCGCCCGACATCGCCTGGTGCGCTGCTTCGGCTATGGTGATCGTGGTACTGTGGGGCCTCAACCGCGCCAAGGTCTACTCCGTGAAGCCCTACCTGCTCGTGGGCCTCGTGCTTTGGGTCTGCATGTACAACTCGGGCATCCACGCGACGCTCGCCGGCGTCATTCTCGCCTTCGCCCTCCCGTCCCGCTCCGACGTGAACCTCTCGGAGTTCGGCACGTGGCTCGGTGAGAAGGCCCAGGTGCTCGACGACCGTTACGACGAGGGCTCCCACGTCCTCGGCCAGCACGCCTTCACCAAGGGCGCCATGCGCGTCGAGAGCGTGATCCACCACGTGACGCCGCCCCTCGAGCGCACCGAGCACGTGATCTCGGTTCCCGTGAACTTCATCATCCTGCCCATCTTCGCCTTCGTGAACGCGCAGGTGCACCTCGTGGGGTCCGACTTCGGCGCGATCCTCGCGGACCCCGTCACGCTGGGCGTCTACTTTGGCGCTGTCCTCGGCAAGCCCATCGGCATCTTCGGCGTCACGCTGCTCCTGGTAAAGATCGGTTTCGCGAAGCTCCCCGAGCACATGGACTGGGTGCAGGTTGCCGCCGTGGGCATCATGGGCGGCCTCGGCTTCACCATGTCCATCCTCATCAGCGGCCTTGCCTTTACCGCGGAGTCCGAGATCATGGCTGCCAAGTGCGCCATCCTCATGGGCTCCGTCACCTCGGCCATCCTCGGCATCATCTTCGTGAAGATCGCCACGGCAAGATCCGGCGGGCAGGAAACCGTTGATGGGGCCGACTCGCCCGTAGAGTAGGGCGGAGTCCGGCTGGGGTATTCTCAGAGTTGCTCGATTCAAGCCAAGAAGCGCGCTGCGGCCGTGGCGCGCGAAGCAAACGTCGGGAGTGAAGCATGAGCGGGTTCACAAGGTTGTGCAAGGTGGTATTTGCGCTTGCGGGCATCTTTACGCTCGGCGCGCTCGGGCTTACCTGGGTGGGGCCGTGGCGCGACGTCGCCTCGGCGCTCATGGTCGTGGACGGGTATTGGTACGCCCTCCAGGTCTGCGGCTTCGTGACGGTGATCGGCCTCGTGGTCACGCTGCTGCGCGGGCTCTTCTCACGCAAGGTCCGCACGGTCGAGGTCGCGCGCGTGGACGGCGGCTCCATCACCGTCACACGCGAGGCGATCGCCTCCCAGGCGGCGAACATCGTGGAGGCGGACGGGACCTGCGCCGCCTCCAAGGTCATCGTCGACGCCAAGCCCCGTGGCCACGTGCGCGTCCATGTGCGCGTACTGCCCCACGAGTCGCTCGATGTGGTGATCAAGGGAGCCCAGCTCCACGAAGAGCTCACCCAGGGCCTCTCCGCCGTATGCGGCAACACCGTGGAGAGCGTGAGCCTCGAGTTCGTGAAGCCGCAGGCCTACACCCCTGCTGCTCCCGACGCCGATTCCCAAGATGCGACGGATGCGGACGACGTGCCGCAGACCCCGGCCACGACGGTCGCTGCCGATGCCGCAGCCGCGCCTGCGAGCGACGGTCCGGCTGCGGATTCCACCAGTGAGATCACCGTGTCGATGGGCCCCGCCCGCGACGTTGCCAAGGAGGCTTAGCCCATGTCTGAAGCAAACAAGACCCCGCGCGCAAAGGTCGAGAGCGCCGATGCCGGCACCTCGATCGAGCCCAAGCCCGCGCCTTCGGCCGGCGAGGGGAAGTCAGCTGCCGGGACCTCGGGCTCCACGAGCGCCCTTTCCGGCGGCACCGCCTTCTCTCGCATCGGCGATTGGGTGAGCAGGACCTTCCCCGGCAACGAGAACGCTTTCTGGGGCGGGGTCTGCGGCCTTCTCATCGCACTGCTCTTCTTTGCCGTCGGACTCCTGAAGACGCTGATCGTGGCGCTGATCGTGCTCGCGGGCGTGGCGCTCGGCCAGATGGCGGACGGCGACCCAAAGATCATCAATGCGCTCAGGCGCTTCTTCTCTGCAAACAACTAGTTGACCGGAAGACGGGCCCTGCGCCCGGGAGAGCGAGGAATCATGAGCAACAACGCGAACGCTGAGGTCCAGAAGGTCGTTGAGGACGCGGAGCCCACGGCTGCTCCCGAGGAGGCCGTCGACGAGCTCGCCGAGGCTCCCTCCGCCGGTGACATCGACCTGGCCGCCGGAGACGACGAGGACGAGGACTCCGAGGATTCCCTCACCTTCTCCAACGGCGTCATCGAGAAGATCGTTGCCCTGGCAATGCGCGACGTCCCTGGCGTCGTGGGCATGAAGGGGAGCTGGTTCAACCGCGTGCAGGACGCCTTTGGCGCGAGCGACACGACCAAGGGCGTCTCGGTCGAGGTCACGCCCGAGAGCGCGGTGCGCGTGAACATCAGTGTGCTCATCGAGTACGGTGCCTATGCCCCGCAGGTCTTCGAGGACGTGAAGAAGGCCGTGATCAAGCAGGTGACGGGCATGACGGGCCTGGAGGTCGCCGGCGTGAACCTGCGCATCGAGGACGTCCTTACCCCCGAGGAGTTCGACCGTTCCAAGAAGGAGCCTAAGGCCGCCGATCCGGCGGATGCCGAGGACGCGGAGTAGTTTCTGCCTGCTTCTGGCCGATGCCCCACAATCGCACGAACTTCGTGCCGCCCGCAGCGCCCAGCGCGCCGCGGGCGGTTTTTGTATATCGCGGCTTCCGTAAAGCGTCGCTCACGGCTATGATAGGGTACAGATGTTCTACTATCGAGAGGAGGTCGGATGCCGCGCTACTTCGAATACGGGCAAACCGAGGTCGACTACCTGGCCGCTCGCGACCCGCGCTTGGCCGAGGCGATGGCGGCGGTGGGGCACGTGTACCGTGAGCTTGACGACGGCCTGTTCAGCGCCGTTATGCACCATATCATCGGGCAGCAGATCTCCACGGCGGCGCAGCGCACGGTTTGGCGGCGCATGCAGGAGCTTCTGGGCGAGGTCACGCCCGCAACGGTGCTCGCCGTGCCCGACGCGGACCTCCAAAGCTGTGGGATGACTTTCAAGAAGGTCGAGTACCTCAAGGATTTCGCGCATCGCGTGGATTCAGGCGAGTTCGACCTCGATGCCGTGGAGCATATGCCCGATGCCGAGACGATCCAAGCTCTGGCGAGCCTCAAGGGAATCGGCGTCTGGACGGCCGAGATGCTGCTGCTCTTCTGCCTGCAGAGACCCGACGTCTTTTCTTACGACGACTTGGCCATACAGCGCGGCCTGCGGATGGTCTACCACCACCGCAAGATCACGCGGCAGCTCTTTGAGAAGTATCGCCGCAGGTACAGCCCTTATGGAAGCGTGGCGAGCCTGTATCTCTGGGCCGTCGCCGGCGGGGGAGTCCCCGGCTTCGAGAAGGACTTCGCGCCCCTGACGGAAGCACAGAAGAAGGCGCGCGCAAAGGAACGGGCCCGCGCGAGGAAGGCGAACAAGCTATGACGACGTACTCCACTACCTTCGAGACCGGTCTTATCGGGACCCTTACGCTCGCCTCCGACGGCGAGCTGCTCACCGGTTGCTGGTTCGAGAACGACCGCCATTTCGCGTATGGCGTCAAAGGCGAAATGGTGCCCGACGACTCTCTTGCCGCGTTTGGCCCGGCCCGCGACTGGCTGTCTCGCTACTTCGCGGGAGAGAAGCCCCGGATCGCCGAGCTTCCCCACGAGGCGGGCGGCACCGAGTTCCAGCGCAACGTGTGGGCGGAGCTTGAGCGCATACCGTACGGCGAGGTCACGACCTATGGCGCAATCGCCCGTGAGCTCGAGAAGAAGCTCGGTCGCCCTCAGTCCAACCGCGCCGTGGGCGGTGCCGTGGGCCGCAACCGCCTCTGCGTTTTTGTGCCGTGCCACCGCGTCGTGGGTGCAGGCGGCAGCCTTACCGGCTTTGGCGGGGGCATTCAAACGAAGGTGAAGTTGCTCGAGCTCGAGGGCGTGGACATGAGCGGTCTCTACGTCCCCACCCGAGGCACCGCGCTGTAGCGCAGCGTTCGGCTTTTCGGAAAAAGCGGCGAGTTGTACGGGCGGCCCTCCCTCTGAAACCTCAGAGGGAGGGCCGTTTTCCCGTGGTTTCCCGGTTGCTGCTCAAAAATCTCACGAATTGTGGTCCTTTTCCCGTATTCCTCGAGTAGACCGGTGTCGACGCTTTACAAAACCGCAGGTAGAGCGTTTGCGCAATCAACCACTACTCAGCACATCGCGATTAACCACCACAATTCGCGATATTTTTGATTCGTACCCAGTGAAGCGCCTAAAACCCTAGCGGATGAAGTTCGTCCGCGCCCGGTCGGCCTCGGGAGCCTCGATACCCGCCGCGTGCCCGGCCTCGATGCAGCGCAGCAGCCATGCCATGTTGCGGGCGATGTTGCGCATGCAGGCCAGGCCCTCGGCGTCGCCTTCCGCCTCGCCGGGCATCGCGCCAAAGACGTTGTTCCAGTACGTGGACGCGACCACGGGCATCTGGTTGATGGTGAAGTACTTGTTGAGCACGTCGAAGTTCGTGCTCGTGCCGCCGCGACGGGCGACTGCCACTGCGGCGCCCGGCTTGTGGGAAAACGCTGCGCTACCTGCATAGAACGCGCGGTCGAGGAAGCTCAGGATGCGCCCAGACGGGTGCGCATAGTAAGTGGGCGATCCAAAGACGAACCCGTCTGCCCCTTCAGCAAGCTCGATGAACTTGTTCACCGGGTCGTCGCCGAATACACAGCGTCCTTTGCCCGAGCAGCCGCCGCAGCCGATGCAGTCTCGAATCGGCGCGTCGCCGAGCTGGAAGATCTCGGGTTCGATGCCTTGGGCGGAAAGCTCGGAGGCGATTTCGCCGAGCGCGCGTGCGGTGTTCCCGCCCTTCTTTGGGCTGCCGTTGACCAGCAAAACCTTCATGTTCGTTCCTCTCTCTCGTAGGTCCCCGCAAGGATTATCCCACGGGCCCCGGCATCGCGCCCCCAGCCTGCCCGTCGACCCGCTAAACTGATGAGCTACGTATATACGCGGCCACACGCGACCCGATTCGAGGTCTCCTTTATGAAGAACACCCAGCTCCTGCTCATCAACGACATGTGCGGCTACGGCAAGGTGGCGCTCTCCGCCATGCTGCCCGTCCTGTCGCATATGGGCTACCGCATCCACAACCTGCCGACGGCGCTCGTCTCGGACACGCTGAACTACCCCAAGTTCTACATCCACGACACCACGGAGTACGTGCGCCGGAGCCTCGCCATCTGGGAGGAGCTCGGCTTCGAGTTCGACGCGATCTCGACCGGCTTCATCGTGACCGAGGAGGAGACGCGCATCATCTCGGACTTCTGCCACCGCCGTTCCGCCCGCGGCACCAAGGTCTTCGTCGACCCCATCATGGGCGACAACGGCAAGCTCTACGCCGGCGTGCCGGAGAGCACCATCGGCCTCATGCGCGACCTCGTGGCCTGCGCGGACTATACCGTGCCCAACTACACCGAGGCGTGCCTGCTCACGGGTACGGCCATGAAAGATGAAATCACCTCCGCCGAGGCCCGCGACCTGGTGGACGCCGTGCGCGGCCTGGGCGCCAAGTCCGTCGTGGTCACGAGCGCGAAGGTCGACGGGTCGAGCGCCGTCATCGGCTACGACCGCGTGGCCGGCGAGCACTTCTCGATCCCGTTCGAGCTCATCCCCACGTACTTCCCGGGCACGGGCGACACGTTCTCCTCGGTGCTGCTGGGCCGGGTCATGGCCGGCTGGACCCTGCAGCGCGCGACGTCCGACGCCATGCGCGTGGTCTCCGAGCTCATCGCCCGCAACGCCGACCAAGAAGACAAGTCGGCCGGCCTTCCCATCGAGGCTTGTTTGGACGTGATCGACGGTGAGTAGCGAGCCCGACGTTTCCCAGAAGCCGCTGGGCGCGCCGCGAGGCAAGCGGCCCCGCATCCGCATCACCTGCGTCGATCAGCTAGGGAAGTGCCGCTGCCACCACGGGCACAAGCCGGGCGACGTCTTCGACTTCGATCGCGACCGCGGCAAAATGTGCTCCATGGCCTGTCACGTGGGCTTCCCCTACATCGACATCCTGCGCTACGGCGGCACCGTCCCCGGGAACGCCCCCGGCACGGCGAGGTTCTGCTGCCCCGAGGTCGACACCCTGAACGTCTGGCTCGCCGAGCTCGTGGACGACGAGTAGCCAAGAACCGCGCTGGATCGCCTATCCTGCCAGCAGCAACGCGGCGAGAAGGGCTGCCTGACCCAGGGCGTTCGTGCCCTGCTCGATCCAGTTCGAGCGCGCGTCGCCCTGGTCGCGATGGCCGGCGAAGTACCCCATGGCGCACATGCAGGCGACCCAGACCGCGACGAGGGCGAGGCTCGGCATCCGGCCCAGGCGCGCCAAGGCCGCCATGGCCGCGCCCGCGTGGGTAGCGGCGCCTGTGAGCATGAGCGCGAAACCGGCGGGCATCACGTAGCGCATCTGTCGACCGAGCCAGGCCACGTTGCGCCGCGCAACGGCGATGAGCAGCTTCCAGGCGACCTTTCCCGCCCCGCCGAAAAACGCCATGAGGGCGCCCGCCACAAAGAGGCGGCTGCCCACCTGCGCGCCGAACACCGCCGCGCTCGCGCAGAAGAGCGCCACGGGCACGGCGTCTACCAGCGCCAAGGCAAGCGTGAACCCCTCGGGCAGGTCGTTCTTCTCATCGTGTGCCGGCATGGGCCCTCCTCGCTCGTCTTGATTCGGAACCGATATTACGCCCATAAAGGGGCATACTGCCTTACGTCAGCCAACTGAAAGAAGGACATATGCAGTTCTGGATCCTGTTCGCCGTGGCGATGGTCGTGAGCGCCATCGGCTGGAAGAAGTTCGTGTGGTTCATCTCGCTCGGGTACGGGTTCTCGATGGCGGCCATCGGCGTGGCGCTGCTCTTCCTGTTCGCGCCTGCGGCGGCGGCCCGAGGGGACGTCGCGAGCCTGCTCATCTGCGCGATGCTCGTGGTCTACGGTCTGCGCCTCGGCGGCTACCTCGCTTACCGCGAGCGCCGCAGCGCCGCCTACAACCACGTGATGAAGACGCAGGTCAACGACGGGTCCGGCATCTCGAAGCCCGTCCAGGCGCTCATTTGGGCCACGTGCGCGCTCCTATACGCCTGTGAGGCGTCGCCGGTGCTCTGGCGCCTGGCGAACGGCTGTGGACTTGATGCCTTTGGCGTTGCCGGCGTATGCGTCATGGCGCTGGGCATCGTGCTCGAATCGGCCTCCGACCTGCAGAAAAGCGCCCAGAAGCGCGTGAACCCGCACCGCTTCTGCGACAAGGGCCTCTTCTCGTTCGTGCGCTGCCCCAACTACCTGGGCGAGGTCCTCACCTGGACGGGCATGCTCGTCTCGGGCCTGGGCGCGGCATCGGGCGCCTGGCAGTGGGCGGCGATGCTCTTTGGCTGGGTCGGCATCGTCTACGTGATGTTCGGCGGGGCGCGCCGTCTCGAGATCCGCCAGAACAAGAACTACGGCGCCGACCCCGAGTACCAGGCTTACGTTCGCCGCACGCCGATCCTTTTGCCCTTCGTGCCTCTCTACAGCGTCGAGAAGTACACCTGGCTGAAGGGCTAGGCGGTTCCTATGACCCCTGAGCAGCGGCGTATTGTCGTGACGCTTGGTTTCTGCGGCCTGGTCTCGGCGGCGGACAACTGGTTCGTCTCGCCGGCGCTCCCGGCCATCGCGCAGACGCTCGCCGTGGCGCCCTCCGTGGCGGCCGTCATACTCACGGCCTACCTCGTGCCTTACGGTGCGCTCCAGCCGGTGTGCGGCGCCATCGGGGATCGCGTGGGCCGCGTGCGCCTGCTGCGCATCATCGTCGCGGGCCTTGCCGCGGGAACGCTGGTGTGCGCCGCGGCGCCAACGCTGCCGGCGCTCGTGGGGGCGCGCATCCTGACCGGTTGCTTCGCCGCGGGCATCATCAGCGTCTCGCAGGCCCTGGTGGGCGACGTCGTCTCTGCCGAGGACCGGGCCGGCGCGGTCGGGCTCCTCATGGGAATCACCTTCACGGGACAGGGCCTCTCGGCCGGCTTGGGCGGCATCGTCACCGAGCTCGTGGGCTGGCGCGCGGCCTTTGTCTGCTTCGGCGTGCTCGCCATCGTCGCATGGCTGGGCGTGATGCGCCTGCGGGGCGTAGGCGAGAAGGCCGTGGGCGAGAAGGCCGTGGGCGAGAAGGACGCGCCGCATCGCGATGCCGCACCGTCTCGCGATGCTGCGCCTGCCGAATCCCCATCCGTCGCCTCGGTCGAGAAACCCCTCGGCGTGCGCGGGTTTCTCGCCAACGCGGTGCGTACCTTCTTTGGGCCAGGGCGCGCCGTCTTCCTCGTTGCCTTCTCTACCGGAATCATCTACCTGGGCGTTTATGGATTCATGGGGACGTTTTTGTCCGAGAGGTGCGGTCTAGGGGCTACGCCTGCGGGCTTGGTGATGATGTTCTACGGCATCGCGTGCCTCGTCGGCGGCAACCTCTCCGGGAGAATCGGCGGCTGGCGAGGCCTTCGCGGGACCATCTTGGTCGGCGAGGTCTCGGGCCTTTGCGCGGCGGCGCTTCTTGCGGCGTCGGCGCTTACCGGCTTGTGGGCGCCGGCGCTTCTCGCGGCCGCCTGCCTGGGGCTGGGATACATCCTGGTGCAACCGACCTTGGTTTCGCTTTCTATGGACGTGGATCCCTGCCAGACGGGGCTTTGCACGGGGCTCATCGGATTCGGCGTCTTTGTGGGCGGCGGCGTGGGCAGCGCGCTCGGCGGACTGGTCATAGGCGCCGGCGGCTACGGGGCGCTCTGGCTTGCGGCCGGCGCGGCGCTTCTCGCGCAGACGCTCGTGGGCTGGCGGGTCTTGCCGCGGGAGTAGGGCGGGCCTGCCGTTTTTGGCCTGCCGTTTTACCGCGGGCTTTCGCTGCGTACCCGTGCCGCGGGCCTTCGCCGCCTCCCTCCGTCTCGAACCTATAGCGCCCGCCGCCGGAGCCAACTCGACTCCGGCGGCGGGCGCTTCTTGATTCTGCTTCCAGGGTCTTCTTGCCGGCCCTAGTCCACGAGCAGATCCTCGAACTGGAACGTCTCGCAGTTGACGTAGCCGCGGTTGGTCAGGCGCAGGACGGGGACGCACGGCAGCGAGAGGATGCCCATGGTCATGAAAGGCGAGGGCATCTTGCAGCCCATTGTGGCCCAGGCTTTCTCGATCTGGCCGACCTCGGCCGCCACGGTGTCGACGTCCTTGTCGCTCATGAGGCCGCAGACGGGCAGCTCGACGAGGGCGAGGACCTTCCCGTCCGCCACGGCGACCTCGCCGCCGCCGCACTCGACGAGCGTCTGCGCCGCGAGGGCCATGTCCTCGTCGTTGTCGCCGACCACGAGCAGGTTGTGCGAGTCGTGGCTGACGGTCTGGGCGAGCGCGCCGTGCACGCCGAAGCCCGTGCAAAAGCCGAAGGAGTGCGTGCCCTCAGCGCCGTGGTGCCGATCGAAGACGGCCATCTTGAGCACGTCGTGCTCGGGGTCGGCCTGCAGGCGGCCGTCGACCACGGGGACCTCGACCACGATGTCCTGCGTGATCGTGGAGCCGCCGATGCCGCCGATCGCGCGCACGCGGGCGCGGCCGTCGGGTTTGTCCACGGGGATTCGGAAGTCCGCCGCAGTGAAGCTGCGGCCCACGTTCATGGTGTGCGTCATGAAGTCGGGCCAGCGGTAGAGGTCGAGGTGGAAGAGCGGGCGGCCTCCCTCCGCCACGAGGTCGCCGTCGATGAAGACCTGCTCGGGGACGAAGCTCTCGAGGTCGGGGAGGATCACGAGGTCGGCGCACTTGCCGGGGGCGACGCTGCCCATATCGGCGTCGATGCCGAGCATCTGGGCCGCGTTGATCGTGGCGAACTGCAGCGCCGTCACCGGGTCGGCGCCGGCGGCGACGCAGGCGCGCAGGGCGCGGTCCATGCCGCCCTCGGAGACGAGCGTGTTCGGGTGGTTGTCGTCGGTGCACAGGCAGATGAGGCGCGTGTCGACGCCGGAAGCGAGCACCTGGGGGAGGTAACCGGGCAGGCTGAGCCACGCCGAGCCGTAGCGCGCCTGGACGTACATGCCCATACGGAGCTTGGCGATGACGTCCTCGGGCGTGATGGACTCGTGGCAGGCGCGCACGCCGGAGGCGATGTAGGCGGCGAGGCCGCGGTCGGTCTCGGAGACGGAGTAGTGGCCGGTCACGCACTTGCCGGCCTTGAGGGTCTCGGCCACCTCGTCCTGCGCGTTCTTCTCGCCGCCGAGGATGCCGGGGAAGTTCATCATCTCGCCGAGGCCCACGACGTCCGGCCAGCTCATGGTGGCCGCGACCTGCGCCGCGTCGACGGAGGCGCCCGCGTCGTCGAAACCCGTGACGGCGGGCACGCACGAGGGCGTGGTGAGCATGGCCTTGAGCGGGGCGCGCTTGGCGTCGTCGAACATCACGCGGACGCCCTTGAGGCCCACGACGTTGCAGCACTCGTGCGGGTCGGCATAGATTGCCGTGGTCCCGCGCGGGACGACGACCTTGGCGTACTCGCCGCAGCCGATCATGGCGGACTCCACGTGGATGTGCGAGTCGATGTAGCCGGGCGCCACGTACTTGCCCGTGGCGTCGACGACCTGCGTGTCCGGCCCGATGCAGTGCTCGGCCGTGTGGTCGTCGAGCCCCAGGTAGGCGATGCGCCCGCACGAGATGGCGATGTCTGCGTCGGGCAGGACCTCGTGCGTGGTCACGCTCACCAGGTTCGCGTGGCGGATGACGACGTCGGCGGGCTCCTGACCCTGCGCCACGCGCACGAGCTTGCCGTGGCATTCCCAAAGAGGCATCTTGCAGAAGTTGTTGACCATGGGGCTCCTCTCAGACTCGGCCGTTCGGCCAAAATGGAACAGGGGACAGTCCCCTGTTCCACGCATAAACGCGCCACTGAGCCTGATTATCCCATGTATTTTGGCCCGTTTTTGGCCCGAAGGAGCTCCTTTCCGGCCGATGTGCCGAAACCGACCATGCCCACCCGTGCGAACTCGCGAGGGTGGGCATGGTCGGTTTCGGGGCAATTCAGTCTTCGGGCCAGACGAACTCGGTCCGGCCCGCCTCGCCGCCGTCGATGAGGAGGTTCTGGCCCGTCATGAAGCGGTTGACCACGGCGACGAAGTACACCCAGTCGGCGATTTCCTCCGGCTCGGCCCAGCGGCGCAGCGGCGTGAGGTCCATGATGCGCGACCAAAGGGCGGGGTCGTCCATGACGCACTGGTTGAGGGGCGTGAGGACGCCGCCCGGGTCCACGCTGTTGCACGTGGCCTGCGGGGCGAGGCGGTTGGCGACGTTTTTCGTGTACGCGATCACGCCGCCCTTGCTCGCCGCGTACTCGGGGAACTCGCTGCCGGTGTGCGCGCTCGCGGAGCCGACGTTCACCACGGCCCGGATACGCGGCGCGGGCGTGCGGGCGAGCTCGCGTTTCTCGCCGCGCGCGTCGCCCACGAAGCAATAGCGCTCGGTCACGTTCATGGTGCCGCGCAGGTTGATGGCGATGTCGTCTGCCGAGCCCTGGACGCCCGCGTTGTTCACCACGACCTGGGGCTCAAGCCCCTCGGGCAACGTGCTCGCATCTGCCACGTCGCAAACGAAGTGCTGGTAAGAAGGGCCGTCGATCGTCGCCGGCAGGATGTCGAGCCCCCAGACCCGATGTCCCTCGGCGAGGAACTTGCGCGCGATCGCGGCGCCGATGCCGCTTGAGGTGCCGGTGACAAGGACGTCCATCATGCCCTCGCCTCGAGCTCGGAGGCGTGCGATCTGACGTACTCCTCGCCCACGCCGTCGCGCGCCCAGCCGCTCGCCACGCGGAAGCCGATGGGGGAGAGCACGACCTCGCACAGCAGCTCCGCGGCCGCGCCCGTGAGCGAGCAGGTGAGCACCTGCAGCCACGTCCAGCCAAAGAACGTGTGCGAGACGACGATGGCGAACACGAGGTTGTCCACGATCTGGCCCAGCCCCGTGCTCACGTAGCTGCGCAGCGCGAACGTGGCGAAGCTGCCGTTGTCGGTGAGGTGGCCGATGAACTGGTTCACGTGCGAGTTCACGAAGCTCGAGCACAGCA
>ERZ808246.171-NODE-171-length-55915-cov-8.202864_pt1 | contig 55915 bp, 60 predicted proteins | sample MGYA00521083_ERZ808246 | MGnify/ENA primary metagenome ERZ808246 (study PRJEB31516, sample SAMN03275577) | gut metagenome | biome: mammalia-associated habitat; material: feces | host: Papio cynocephalus | place: Kenya | collected 2012-07-07 ... | reverse complement strand
AGGTAGAGAAATATGATATAACAGAGGGCTATCCTCAGATGTTGGAAATGGAGGTATAGCCTATGTGGTTACTAAGTGTTTCTGCTTTCTTACTTCTTGGAGGGTACTTACTTCTTAGTGCCCTTCGCTTTGGCATCCCAGACATGGTTAGTGATACTTACTACCAATTAAAGTCCTACACAGATAGCACTATAATTCCATTCAGTAAGCCTTGTAACCTTAGTTGGCTATTCACAGTTATCATGCTATCAGTATCTATCTTGATGATGATATGCTTACTTGATTCAGACAAGGGTATTCAGTGCTTGGCTTTCATAGGATGTGCAGGACTAGCTTTTGTTGGTGTGGCTCCAAACTATTGTGACAAGGATGTATATAACGTACACAAGACTGGTGCTATCGTAGCAGCTATTGGCTGCGTGGGATGGTGTCTGTCGGTGGATATTTTACCTACATTGATTATAGTTTTGATATACATCCTATCATTGCTAAAGATAAATGTCAAGCATCCTTGGTATTGGTTGGAGATAGTAGGTTTTTTAGATACATTCTTAACTTATTGGATTTGCGTATGAAAGATTTTTGGAAAAAACTAGTCAACCTTAACAAAAGAGACTTAATTGGTTTTGTAGGTTGGCTGACAATAAGCATTGTGTTTGGATTAATATCTATCATTCCCATGGTATTAAGAGAAACATATCAATACAAACATTACAGGCTATTAAAGTTCGAGTGGGAAGATATTGTAAGGTATGGTATAGCTATTATAATAGGTTCTGTCATACATTATATGATTATATTAAGGTGGATAGTATAAGCTATTCACCTTATTTTATTATGTATATTGATGTATAAATTATAACATTTCAGTATTTTTCAGTGTACAATATGTTTCAAAAATACAGTTTTCAGTATTTTTCAGTGTGACTTTTCTTGCACTTTCCCCATATTTTTCATACCTTAGCACTCAGTTTAATTTTTCAAGAACAATTTAATAAGGAGATTTAATTATGGTTGAATTTGTAGATGAAGAAGAGGATAGGTATGCTATACCTACCCAAGGTGAAAGAATCATTTGGAAGCTATACAAGTGGGGAGCTATTGTAGTACCACTTGTTCTTATGCTTACACATTGGTACGTGTTTTATTTGTTCTCACAGAATACCCATGAGGTACTTGACTATCCAGAGGTCAATGAGTTTTGCATTGCCTGGCTCTATACCTTGGTATATCTTGTTCTGCCCTCGGCATTTCTTCCTGCGACTTTTTTATTTAGATGGTGCAATCTGTTCAGGGTTCCCTTTGTCTATTTCATATTCATCAATGTGGAGAGATGGTACTATGGCTCTTGGTTCTGCACCAATGAGATGGTGGATTCCCACTATATTCTTATATATTGTACCATTTGCATTTATGTTGCTGAATTACTAGGTGTATGGTGGAGATACAGGAAAGAACTGCCTGACATATTGAAAGCATTTTTTATAACAAGCATTACCAAGGCAAGAGGTATATTCCATGGCAAAGCAACCAATGTAAGTTATGATGAGGTGATGAGGATAATGGAGGAAAGGACACATGACAAAGCTTAGGGAACAGTATCTGTGTAGTGCCTTGGATAAATTCAAGACCATGGTAACAAATGGTGAGTGCTCAAAGGCAGACATCTCTTATTTCTGTAACTTGGCAAAGTATGAGCTTGGCAGAAGAGGCACTTCCATTGATAAAAAGGAATGGCTTACAAAGAAAGAGGTAAGTGAGAAACTTAACATGAGTACTTCTTCATTTGATAGGCTTGTACTTAATGGCTTGATGCCAAGGGGCAAGAAGGTCTCTGGTAGCAGGAAGCTGCTATGGAAAGATGAGCAAGTTGAGCAACTTAGGCATTTTATGTTGCTCAAAGGAAATACCTGATAATTAATAATTTATATGTTAGGGTTGAGCAACATTGTATTGTTCAGCCCTTTTTGTTGTATTTTTGCCTATGTAATCGGTTACATAGTATTTATTGATTTATTAATTGTTTAATAAGATTGTATCATGGATATGACAAATGAGAAGGTCATTGAGAAAAAGGTTTATGAAGATGACCACAACAAGCATGAGTATGCTAGCAAAGCCACAGGCAATGCAGGCTTAACACTAGGTATTATTGGTACTGCACTTGGTGCAGGTTCCTGGCTGTTTGGTAATAACAACAGAAGCATTTTTGGTTCTCTCAATGGAGGTATGCCTGACAATGTGAATATCAATACCTATGGAGGCATGACATCAAGCAATGCCACCCCTACAGCTCTTGAGGTTATGCAGAAAGAGAATGCTGATGAGGTGGTACTCATTGAGCAGATGTTTGGCTTGAAACTTGACACTGCCAATAAGTTCTATGCAATGAGGGAGACTGATGTTGCGGAGAAGTTCTCTCTTTGGAAAGGCTTGAATGATGGTATCAATACTGAGAACAGAAGGGCTATTGAGGCAGAGTTCGGTCTTTATAAGTCCCAGAGGGATGCTGATGACAAACTGAAGGATGCCTTGGTTCAGCAGGGCTTTGGTCTTTACAAGAACCAACGAGACTCCTATGATGTCCTCAATGAGAAGTATGCAGCCAAGTTCAATGAGCTTGACAAGGAAGTAGCAGTATTGAAGGCTATCAGACCTTACCAAGACAAGTTATTGATGAATTACACGGACAATAAGTGTTGCAGGAAGATTGATGGTCAGTTGGTACTTCCATCTACTCCTACAGTCACAGGTTATGGCAGCTACTCTGGCTGCTCATGTGCCAGTAGTACCACAACGACTACAGGTGCTTAAGAACAAGGTCTCCAAGAGGAGAACCAAGAAGAATAAATAGGTTGGTGATAGGCAATATCCTATATACAGGTGAGCCTACACCTTCCTTTAATATAATCACCAACTAAAGACATTGATTATGAATTTTGCAGCAGATCCTATATTAGGACAACAAAGTCCTCTTACACAAGATGCCCTTGCACAAATGAATGAGTGGTCACAGAAGTATGCTGAGTTTCAAAAGCAGAAGAATAACTTTACCTTGCAGCCACAGCAATCAAAGACACCTACATGGGATGAGATTGACAAGATAATGGATGGCTTGACTGATTCCCAGAAAAACTTCATGAACCAAGACAAGGAGTTTGTGGACAGCTATCAGAATGTAGCCAACATTTTGCAAAGGGAAGAGCTTAGAATCATAAGACCCCTTGTAGAGCAAACCAAGGATGGCAAGGAAGCCTTGAACAAGCATCTCTCCCTTATCAAGAAACTAAAGAAAAGTGCATTACAGGAAGAGGAGCAAAGCATGGCTCTTTGGAGAGAATACACAACTAAATACAGTAATATGACATGGCAAGAGTTCCTTGACATGAAGAAAGGAGGTAAGAAATGAACATACCTACAGTGAAAGAGAAATTCCTTGGCAGTATTGACACATGGCTAAAGGAAAGGATTGATGACATGGTGAGTGACAACCCTGCACTGACATTGCCTTCTGTATATATTAAGAGAGGTTGTCATAACATCCTAAACAAATATAAGGGAAAGATAAGTGAGGGCATAGACAATGCAGCTTTATTCTTTGCAGATGAGGAAGGGAACATTAATGTTGACACTCTCTTTAAGGATGCCATGGAACTATTTGGCACTATGGAGAAAACTTCCTTTGACATGGGCATCCTAAAAGGCTTCATTGGGGAGGGAAAGGTTGCCATTACATTACCCGACAATATATTCATGAACATCATCTTTGGCAGTAAAAAGACATTGACCTTTGGTGAGGAGGACTTCATGGAACTTAAGACATTGTTACTTACTGAATAATACATTAAAGATATGGAACAGAAAGACATGATAAATAAGTTTGACAGACTATACAATAAGATGTCTGTGTCTAACAAACCTAAGTATATGCACATCTTTGGTAATACAATGAAGTGCATGATGGAGGATATGGTGGAGTGGAAACCTGAGATAGCTAAGGAATACCTTGACAGGCTTGAGGCTATTGATTGGTGCAACTATCTCTCAAGGAAAGAAGCCATCAATATAGTTGATGGGATGGAGCCTAAGGGTGGATGGGATGTACCTGACTGGGAGAAGATGATGGAATCACATGACCTCTGCTCTGAGGATGAGCCTCACTATAACAAGTGGGCTTTGTATGTGGCAATGAACATGATATACTCTGACAGTGGAAGCACCATTGCCAAGATAGCTGGGCATACCTTGGCTGATATTCCAGAGGATGAGTTGTTCAGTGCTGTGTATATGCTTGCACTTGACAAGCTGAAAGACAAGGATGGAGTGTTTGACATAAGGAGATACTTTCATGTTTAGTGATTAAATTGTTTTTGATTGTGCTGTTTTAAGAGGAATGCTTTGACAAGAGGTATTCCTCTTTTTATGTTTCCTTGCTATTGGATTTAGATTAAGTTAGTGAATCCTTTAGATACTCCTTACTTCTTATCCCTTTGATTATCTTTGCATATAGAAATAATAAAGATATAACTATATGGCTTATAATGCAATAGGTGGCTTTCCACCACAACAACTGACTTTTAGCAAAAAAGGAAAGGCATGGAGAAAAAAATGCGTGGATTTCGGGGATAGTAACAGCTTGGTTCATTATCACCTGACAAGGAAATCCGTGAAGGCAATGAAAATAAACTATGACCTTCTCAATGGCAAGATACACATGGATGACCTTAAGATGTTCATCAATCCCTATGCCATTGATGCTTCCTTTATTCCAGATAATATCCAGCACTATCCAATCATCAACTCCAAGCTGTCAGTCCTTAAGGGGGAGGAGGCAAAGAGAATATTTGACTTTAGGGTAGTGGTCACTAATCCTACTGCCATCTCAGAGATAGAGGAGGCAAAGAACAACCAAGTCAATGGTATGCTGCAAAACATATTGTTGGACAATGCACAGGACGAGGACAGCTTTAACCAAGAGTTGCAGAAACAATCTGATTACTTTACCTATGATTATCAAGACAAGAGGGAAGTAAGGGGTAATCTGTTACTTAATCACTACATGAAGGAGTATAACATTCCCCAGCTTTTCAATGCAGGATTCATTGATGCCTATACTGTGGGAGAGGAAGCCTACCTATGTGATATTATTGGAGGAGAGCCTTACATACAGAAGATAGACCCTGCAAAGATGAGAATCATCAGGTCTGGCTATTCCAACAAGATAGAGGATGCTGACATGATAGTGCTGGAGGATTATTGGAATCCTGGCAGGGTAATTGATACTTTCTACGACCAACTGTCAAAGAAGGACATAGAGGAGTTGGAAGGTTCTCCTGAGAACCAAAACAACCCATATACTGACAGCATGGACAACCTTGACCCTAGGTATGGCTTTGTTCCAAATGTCAGCTTATCTACGGCAGGAGATGCTGTCCTAGACCCCCTTGCCTTGTTTGACAATGACATAGAGGACACTTACCTTCCTTATGATACCAATGGCAATGTCAGGGTGCTTAGGGTGTATTGGAAGTCAAGGAGACAGATAAAGAAAGTAAAAAGCTATGACCCTGAGACTGGGGAGGAAGAGTTTAACTTCTATCCAGAGACTTATCACTGTGACCCATTGAAAGGTGAGGAGGAACAGACCTTCTGGATAAATGAGGCATGGGAAGGCACCAAGATAGGCAAGGACATCTATGTCAATATGAGACCTAGACCTGTGCAGTACAACAGGCTCAGTAACCCATCAAGGTGTCACTTTGGCATCATAGGCAGCATCTATAATATCAATAGCAGCGAACCTTTCTCACTAGTGGACATCATGAAGCCTTATGCCTACCTATATGATGTAATCCATGACAGGCTTAACAAGGTCATTGCCAAGAACATGGGTAAGATAGTAAGGATGGACTTTGCTAAGGTTCCTAAGGGATGGGATGTTGACAAGTGGCTTTATTACATCAATGTAAACAACATTGCAGTTGAGGATAGCTTCAAGGAAGGTAACATGGGTGTTGCCACTGGCAAGCTTGCAGGTGCTCTCAACAATGCCTCCAGTGGTGTGATTGATGCCTCCCTTGGTAATGAGATTCAGCAATACATCAATCTTCTTGAATGGATTTCCACCAAGATAGGAGAATTGGCAGGAATCTCCAAGCAAAGGGAAGGTCAGATTTCCAATAGGGAGACTGTTGGTGGAGTGGAAAGAGCTACCCTTCAGTCCTCTCTTATCACTGAGGGATTGTTCTTCATCCATGATGATGTCAAGAAGAGGGTGCTTGAATGTTTCTTGGAGACTGCAAAGATTGCCTTGAGAGGCAGAAAGAAGAAGTTTGACTATATCCTTGATGATGGCAGCAAGCAACTCATGGAGATAGATGGGGATGAGTTTGCAGAGTGTGACTATGGTCTTGTAGTTGACAACAGCAATGGTACACAGGAGCTTAACCAGAAGCTTGACACATTGGCACAGGCTGCACTTCAGAACCAGTTGCTTGACTTCTCTACCATCATGAAGATATACACTACGAAGAGTGTTGCCGAGAAGACTAGGATGGTTGAGAACAATGAGAAGAGAAGGAAGGAAGAGACCATGCAGCAACAGCAACAACAGATGCAGCTCCAACAGGCACAGTTACAGCAACAGGCACAAGAGGCACAGGCAGAACAGCAGCTTAAGTATCAGATGTTCAAGGAAGAAATGGAAAACAATATCCTCGTTGCTGAGATAAACAGTAAGGCAGAGGAGGCTAGATTGCAGATCTCAGGAGGTTCTGATGCCATGACAATGGAACAAAAGCTTTCCCTTGAAAGGGAGAAGCTATCTGAGAATGCAAGACAGTTCAATGAGAAACTAAGCCTAGATAAGAAAGCCCAAGCTGATGATGCAAGACTTAAGGAGCAACAGATAAAGGCAACATTAAAGAAGAATAACAGTACTAAAAAGTAATACATTATGAGAGCAAGTGATATATTGGTAAACAAGATAAAGGAGTTTGAGGGATTTTCCCCAAAGCCTTGCAAGGCTGACAAGTCAGAGAAATACCTTACCATTGGATATGGACACTATGGTACTGATGTAAAACCTAGAATGACCATTACCAAGGAAGCTGCTACAGCATTGTTGAGAAAAGATTTGCAGACAGCAGAGAACTATGTAAACAAGTTGGGGGTTGCAAAGACACAAGGACAGTTTGATGCCTTGGTGGACTTCTGTTATAACCTTGGCTATGGTGCCTTGGGAAACAGTACCTTGCTTAGGAAGATAAAGGTAAAGGATAGTGAGAAAGCTATAAGGGCTGAGTTTGGCAGATGGATATATTGTGGTGGAAAGATACTTCCTGGTCTAGTAAAGAGAAGAGAATGGGAAGCCAACAGATATTTTAGTAAATAAGCAAGGAAAGGAGTAGAGGAATGAAGTTAATCACCATTGAATCATATCAGCTGAAGGTTGCTGATGAAGCCATGCTCATCAGACCTATAAGGAAGTTATTCAACCAAGACAGGAGTGCATCGAAAGAACAGTTCTATAAGCAAATGTCTTATCTTTATTTCATGATAGACCCTAGGAGCACTTACTCCTATATCCTCAATGAAAAGGAGAGGGCAGAGGCTATCATACAACAGGAAGGATTGCCTGAGGACTTTACCCCATCTCCCTTGCTAAAGGAAGCTATGGAGGTATACAAGAAGCATACAGTGACTCCCTCACAGGAGTTGCTTAAGGCTGCCCTGAAAGCAGCACATACTGTAAGTGAGTTCCTTATGAGGGACGATATACTGGACCAAGAGGATGACAAAGGAAAGCCTAAGTACCAAATATCCTCGATTACCTCTGCACTGAAGAATGTTGAGGGCATAGTACAATCCTTGCAGAATCTACAGAAGAAGACAGAGGATGAACTTACTGAGCAAAGCAAGGCAAGGGGCAGTCAGGAACTAACAATTTTAGATAAAGCTTATTAATATGAAGAAAGACAATATATGGGGATATAGTATAGATGTAGCTATATTCCGCAGGGAAGTAATAGTACTTATCACCAACTCCAAGGAGTATCTAATGGAAGAGTTGGAGAGTGTTCTTTCTAAAGATTTAGGCATGGAAAGCAAATATGCCAAGGATTTCTCAGAAGCACTTAGGGGTAGTCTTAAAGAGGAAGAACCATTTCCTTTAGGATTGACTTATGAGCTGGAAAGTACAGACAATGGTAGGGAGACATTTGTTATTCTAAATGGCACTCCTAAGACTTTATCCAAGGATGTTGTTATTCATGAGATGTACCATGCTATGAGAAAAATCTGCAATGATAGAGGTGTTGATGATGAGGAAACTGAGGCTTACATGCTAGAGTATCTTTGCCATGAAGTTTTTGGGGTTATAGCTAACTTCAATAAAAAGGATAACAAGGCATAAAGTTAATTGATTATGAATGAATATAATAACTACTGGAACTCTCTGTCCATGAGAGACAAGGCTGAAATGATAAGGGTAGCCATTGCCAATGGCATCACTACCCTTCCTGAGATAAGACAGGCTTACAATAAGTTTGCCAAGGGAGGAGCTTTAGACAACTGGACTATGCAGGATGAGGCAGGTTATAGGGCTTGGAGAAGCAGACTTCCCAAGAACCTTAGGGACACCAATGACAATGACTATGACATGAGAGGAGCATATAAAGCTGGTATGCAACCTGTATGGAGTAATGAGGACAAGTCTTATCACTTAGGCTCAAGGGACCCTAGGACAGGTAGAATACTTAAGGCTCCACACCATCCTACATTCCTAAAGGCATTGGCAGAAGATGCTAGGTTAGGATATTATCCTGCTACCGATAGGAAGGGTAATGCATATACTAGTACTTGGAAAGCAAATGAGTTTGCCAATGGCGGTTACAAACCATCTGCAAGACTGCAAAGGGATATTGCCACTTGGGAAGGTTCTGAGATGAAGAGGAATGCTCCCTTTAGTGAAGTGACCAAGCAATTCAATGCTACTATTCCTGCTGCAATTAGGGCAAAGCTATCACAGAACCAACTTGATGCCCTGTATTCCTATGGTTATAATGTAGGTATGGGAAATCTCAAGAAGAGGGTACTTCCTACCTTGAATAACTTTGTCCAGGGCAAGGCAACCAATGAGGATGTGCAAAGGTCTATGTGGGCATCAAAGGACAATGTACTGAGAGGTCTTACCAGAAGGAGGAATTGGGAAAGGGAAATGTTTGGTGGAAACTATAGGTCTAAGTTCACAGGCACTGGCATGGGAACCCATATAGACCCTACACTATTCCAAGTGTCCCAAGGTACAATGGACAATATCAATTCCATGATAAACAATGTGTCCATTCCTCAAATACAACTTCCTGACACAATGGCAGTGGATCCTTCCACTGTCTATAAACCTCCTGTGATTGATGATACCCTGTTTGTCAGCCCTAAGAAGGAAGAGGTTCCTGTATATAATCCTCAACAGGAGAGAATGGATAACCTTAAGACATTCAACACTGTCATGGGATTGATGGGACAGAGTACTCCCTTTACAGGATTGGTAGGCAATAATGATACTCCAAGCCTTCTGTCTTATATCAACCAGATATACCAGTAACATTTGGATAAAAAGAAAGGTAGGGGTGACTCCCTACCTTTAATCATTAGAGGAAAATTTCCTCTAATTTCCTCTAATTTCCTCTAATGGTTCCCACCTATTACAATATAGGCATTGCCTTGGATAACTGCAATCCCTGTAGACATCATGGTCAGTCTCTTTCCATATAGTCCATTTACAGGTTTTACAAAGAAGGACCTTACCTAACTTATGGGCTATTTTGTTGTTTTTCCTTCTGCATATCAATAAAGCCTTATCACATCTATGGTCATTACCAAGATAATGTCTTATCCAATAGAGGCTTCTCCTCTTTAATATTTTCTTAGCTAATCTTGCTTTCATAATTACTTAATCGTAGTCTGACATATCAAGGAGAACCTCAAACTTTGATGCTATCTCTGTCATCTTCTCCTGTATTACACTTAACTCTGGTATTCTATCTGTATGTCCTTCTCTCCATGACACTGTAAGGATTCCCAAGTCCTCGCCCTTTGAAGTTTTCATTGCCCTCATACCCAATGCTATGCACTTATAGTCCTTTAGTATCTTTGCATAGCCAGCGTCAATCTTGGTAATTTCCTTCATTGATGGGAACCACTCAAACTTATTCTTCAGCATATAGCCTATGATAGGGAAGAGGTTGGTAGGGATGCACTGATAGTCCTTGCAGTTGAACTGCACTCCCTCAGCAGTGTTCACTGAAGGGAAGCTCTCATCATAGAACCTCTTGTGATAACCTCCTATGTACTTCTCCGTATTGTGCATCAACTCTACGGTAACTACGTCACAATGCAATGAATCCCTTAGGTAATCAGTAAGTTCATTGGCTTCATCCTCTATCTTGGAAGTCTGTGCATAGCATTCCTTGTCTTTCTTCTTTTGCTGTTGCATGGCTTCAATCACAGCATTCATGATTCTCTTCTGTGAGTACATGGCATATAGCCACATGGCTATTCCTACAGTGACTCCTATGGTAATTGGATTGAGATTAAGCACTGTATCTACTATCCAGTCATACAAGTCATCCCTAAGGAACAGCTTTCCAAGGAACAACGCTCCCAATGTACACAGTATTATCTTGAAGAAAATTGTCACTGAGTGGTCTTTCACCTCATTGAGCCTACTGAATCCTCCCAGAAACTCTGTAATGGCATTTATAACACCAGAGATTTTGTCTAACATATCTTTTATCATTATTCATTTACTTTCCTTGTCAAGGATGTCATAATGCCCTATATGATACTTGTTACATACATTGCAGAAGTAAGCCCTCATATTATACAGCCTATGTTTGTTAATGTACTTCTCTGCATCTTTCATAGTCCCATAGGTCTCCTTGCACTTTCCCTTGGAGGTGTAATGTCTCCTAGACCTTGATTTCTCGTATGGTATTTTCTTGGTTATCATAACAGCATATCTTTCCTTTACTTGCAAAGGTAAGAATAATACATAACATCCATGGGAAGTTAAGTAAAATACTAAGGATAACTAGCAACTTTACTATAGGCAAGCACAATATTCTCCAGTGATTGTCGTTATAAGGTAAAACAAAAGCCTATGCTGTATTCTTTATATGACTTCTATAGTAAAGCATCCCTTGACTTATATAAGGTAAGGGAACATTATCTAAGGCACTTCTATCAAGATGGCAGTGATGCAGATGATGTTTTAAGAAGTGTCACTAATTCATCAAAGGTTGCAAGGTTACTTAATGCTTCCCTTGCCAAGGGTACCATTCCTACATATAAGGATTACCTTGCTACAATACATAGTATGTTGAAGTTTATGCTTAAGTCAAAGGACGCTCAAGCCTTGGCTGTCATTGACTCTGCTATACTATGGGATATAAATGTCAATGCTAAGGCAAATCTTCTGTCTTCAGAGGAACTAATGCAAGATGCAATCAAGGTGTTCCATGAGTTACAGATATACAAGGAAATACCAAAGGAAGAAATTGATTCCATGGAAGGTAATGATAACTCAAGGAAATCATGGAGCCTTACTTCCTTTGCAAGGAAATTCAAGGAAATGAGGGTAAGGGAATTTGTAAATGGGGACACTGGGGAGAAGTTCAAGACCTGTGTATTCTATAATGATAGGAATGAGAAGACCTTTGTTTCCTTCTCATCCAAGCTAGGGGAACTTACTCCTAAAGAGATAGAGTCCATGAAGGAAGAACTTAAAGTTGTGAAATCTTCCAAAGGTAAGTACAGCCTTTACAAGGTTCATGACAATAAGGGAAAGAAAGTAAATATATAAGGGAGGCTATTGAACCTCCCTTATCCTAATGGTTACTTGGGGTAGAGTCAAATACCTTGAACAGAGACTCATCTGTATCAAAGGTTTGAAGTCTTTCCCAATCCTTAACAAAAGGCACATCATACTTAATGACAGTTCTCCAATATCTATTCTCTCCCTTATGTGGACCAGACTGTATCTCATCCCAAAGGTCTCCATTGGTCAATCCCCAAAGGATATACATCAAGCTGTTTATAGTGTTTATACCAGCCATGGGGGACTGCAATACCGTTATGGCACTCTTCATCATGTGTGCTGGGAACAAAGGCATTGAAGCCTCTGTATCAGTAATCAATCTCTTGTTTTGGTATATCCACCATCTTCTCCAAAACTCCTTCTTATGGTCATCTGGTTCCCCAAGTGCAAATCCTAGACCTACCAAGGATAATAGCATGAGGGTCTCTGTTCTAGCCCTCTTGATATTACTTCTCTGCATATCATTAAGGTTTTCCCATTGTGTAGAAGCCCTGAACATGAAGGTCATGAAGTCCTTCAAGCCCTCAAGTATGGCATCTTTCTTATGTCCTGTCTGCCATATCTCCTTTACATCATCATTGATGACACCATGCCATAGGCTCTGCCAATATCCTTCCCTCCAATCCTGAAAGTTATAGTCCCAGTGTCTTTGTCTAAATCTCCTGCTATAGTGACCTACCATCCATTGCCGAAAGTTCATCGCCATTCTTCCTAGGCAATACTGGTGTATGAGACCTTTGTCCTCCTCATTCATTGCACCATGCATTGATTGATTCACACCCCTTATGATTCCCTTTATCCTATCCATATAAGGAGAATCCATAGTTATCGCATTGCCATCCAAGTCAGTGACACCTTGTTTAATGACAAGCTCATTACTGCCATTGTCCTTCTTGACCACATCAAAGGCATCATATAAGGAGACCTTCTCACCATTGAGCCTTACCTTCTTGTTATGAAGCACTGCATACATAGGAAGCAAGTGAATGAAGTACTCACCCATGCCATAGCCTATATAGGAACAATCATGAGCCATAAATGTCCTGAACCAAGACTTATGGTATCTCTTGCCCTTGTCATCTTGGTAGTTGCTTTGCTCAGGGTCAAACAAGTCCATGAAAAGAGTACCCTTATGATTGGTGTTGTTGGTGACAAGCTCCATGATTGAACCCCCTGCACCAGTGTCTCCAAAGAGCTTTGTAGTTGCCCAGGCTGCATCCTTCCAACCAAAGAACTCCCCACCACCTGCATCTATGATTATCTGACATACGCCCATCAAGGCATTTGACATTGCGCCAGGGGTATTGAACACCAATCCCTTGAATGATGTATACTTGACTATGGTGTCCACTGTCTTGGCAAGGTACTTGTTTTCATTTGGACTTCTCTTTACACCATATAGATGTTGTTCCATGAAAGCTCCAAGCACAGTGCCTACATTGTTGGTCTTTGAGTAGTTATACATTTCCTTGATGCCCCTTACAAACTTATTGTTTGCTATATCTGACTTTGACTTAGGCAATGCAGAACTCTTTGACTCTGCATAGTCCTTTACAAACTCCATGACATCCCTAATCTCGTTCATTGCATCATAATTGATTGCAGAACTTGCATATCTCATTAGTCCTGCCGAGAAGTCCATGAGAAGCTCTCCTTCCTTAACTTTGTTCTGAAAATAGATAGGAACCTCTCTCCTTGGGGTATTGTCATAGTCTCCCTCAGCAAACTCTGTCTCATCACCATTTAGAAGGGCATTCTCTGTGAAGTTGGTGTCATCCTCCCTTACTACAAATTGGTCTGCCACCTTTCTTCCTATTGCCTTGCCAATGTCCTTGACGTTGCCCTTAGAGTCCACGATGGCATCAACCATGTTTCTTCTGGTCTGAGGTGCCAGATAATAGTTCCTTGCATGGTCAGGGTACAGTGTCTCCAACTCACCCTTCAGTTCCATCATGGTATCATAGTATTCCTTTTGTTCCTTCGACCATCCCTCCTGGAAGTCCTCTCTCTTTCTATATTGCTGGTTAGGAACCCTTTCATTTCTATTATTCTTCTTATCGACAAGCCTTTCCTCTGTGTTCTGGTCTTCCCAGTCCTCAAGGGCTTGCTTTAGCTCAAAGCCATATAGACCTGCCTTCTTCAAGGAGTTCCTCTTCCTTTTCTTGGCATCGTCATACATCTTCCAGTCTATGTCACTCACTATATGTGTAGAGTCCTCATACATGAACCTTGAGTTATATCCTGCCTTGTATAGCTTATCAGTAGCCTCATCTACCTTATATTTCAGTTCCCTCAAGGCTTCCTTCCTCTTATCCTCTTGGTTTCTCATGATGGTTCCTGACGCTGACAACAGTATGTTGTTTGCAGTACCTATGCTATATACATACTTATCAAGTGTACCTACTTCCCTCAATGCCCTGTCAAGGACATCCTGTATGTCTGCTTCTTTCATCTTGCCATCTGTAGCCAACTTGATGAAGTCATGCATGGCCCTTTGTTTCATCTCATCAAGGACATCGTCCTTCCTGTCAAAGTAATTCTTCAAATCCCTTGCCTGTTGCCTGATGGAATCAATGTTGGCTTGGCTTACTGCCTCATCCATTGTAAGGCTGTCTGATGCAAGGGCTGCTATCACATTGTAGTATTGGTCTCTCATCCTATTGATGTTATAGAGGGTCTTCATGGTATTGAATACCCTTTCCCTCTCAGAGCCTGTCTGAGGAATGCTAATTATTATGTTGTCTATCTCAGAGATGTTCTTAGCTGCCTCTGCAAGATAATCAATGATACCAGTGTAGTAATGCCTTGAGTTAAGCTCATTCATCATCTTGTTGTACAAAAGCTCCAATCTCCTTCCCTCTGCATTGTTTCCCCTTTCCTTGTTTAACTCAGTGATTTGTCTCTTAAGCTGGATGATTGCCTCTATGTTTGCATCAGATAGATTCTTTATCTTGTCATTTACCCTGAATATCTCATCTATGCCAATGTTATATTTCTTGTTGAGCTTATGTACCATGTCCTTGATGGCTGTCTCTGGACTATTTGCCCTCTCTGTCTTCTGCAAGTTATCAATCTGGCTTACCAAGGCATTGATGTCTATTCCTCCCAGTTGCTTTGCATGGGCAATGGCTCTTTTCAAGAGTGTCTGTTGTGAGGTAGGAAGTCCTGGTCCATTATGGTTGAAGTCATCCAATGCCTGTGCAGCATTCTCAATGGAACCAAAGGAACTAACAAGCCTCTGTACCTCAGCAGAGTTGGAGTCAAGACTAAATAGAATCAGTGCATCCCTCCTGTACATATCTGAGATGTCTGTCTTTGTAAGGTTAAGCAACCTCTGGTCAAGATTTATGTCATAGGCAGAGAATACATCCTTTAGCTCATCTGGCATCTTCTCTATGTCTATTCCCACTTGATTGAATACATTCTTGTAAATATCCCAAGCCTGTAGCCTTTCCTTGGTTGTTATTCCCAAGTCCACGGTATGTGCATTCTTCTCATACACTGCTATGTTATATACCGTGTTTTCCTTGTCAGGTCTCTCAATTACATAGGCTACCAAACCCTTGTGATTGTCGTTGAAGTCCCTTACTTTCCTCAGAGCCTCCTCTGCATTGGTGAAGTCAACATCCTTTCCACCAATGGAGTCTGTGGCACCAAGCCTGTATGCCTCTATTGAGATATTGCTGATTTCCTCCATGGCTTTTTCAAAGTCAAGGAACTCCACAACATCCTTTGCATTGAACTGACCCTGTCTGTTTTTCTTGTACCTAGGTGTTCCATCAGGGTTTGTCACTGCTTCCATCTTTGACTCTATGTCAGATGAAAGATAACTTGCATACAGCATAAGGGCAATCTGTCTTGGGTACCTGAACTTTCCCTCGCCCTTGCTGATTAAATCCTTGAAGAGCCTAGATGGCTCCTCCTCCCCACCATAGGGAGAAGGAACCGTAGGCATCCATTTACACGTGTTTTTACTCATACTTAACAATACTTTTTAAATTCTTCAATAGCCTCTTCCTCACTGAGGTTTAAACCTTTTTGCTTAAAAACATTCTGGAAGAACTTTCTTCCTGCCCTCTCATTGCCTATGAATGACTTGGCTCTCTCAAGGGCTACCTCCTTGGTGATAGGCTTACCTACAGATTCATTCTGCTTCATAACCAAGTCAGCGAAGGTTGAGATATTCTTCACTTCCTCAGTCACAGGAACAACAGTAGAGCTAAACATAGCATCCATGTCAGTTTCCTGATGGCCAACCTCTTGCAATTCTGAAGCTTCTGTGTTATCTTCAACTTGCAAGGTATCACTCATAGGCTTGACTATACCAGAGGTACTCATCTCAAGATACTCACCATTGTTACCTAAAGGCTTGATAAGCTCAAAGACAAGATTACCTCTAGTGTCCTTGCCTTTCAAGTGCCAAAGGTAGGTTTGCTTGTTAGCCTTGGTCTTGATGTAGGATGTGCCATCAAGTTCTGCAACTTCATTTTCCCTATAGACAGTAAGCAATCCATGCTTTACATCTATGTTGTAATGAGAGTCCTTGCCTCCCTTGATAGGAACCAGCTTATTGTTATTCCAGTTGTTTCTAATGAACTGGTCAATCACTAAGTCCTTTGCTACATCAGGGAAGTTCCTGTAGGTATCTACATAGGAAGCACCTGTCTCCTCATCCTTCAATCTCTCCTTGACATAGGTAGGAACCAATGACATGAAGGTCTTAGGTGAGAATCCAATGCCTGCCCTGAAGAAGCTATAGTCAAACAGGCTCTTTGATAGGGTAGGGTCTTCCTTATGAAGGTCAATCCAAGCACTTCTGAGTTCCTCCTTGGCTTGCTCATCCATACCAGTGATGTTGATTTGCAAGTAAGGTCTTCCTGTCTTCTTGGCAACATTGACCCTTATGGCTTGTATCAAGGCATTGTTAGGAAACTTACCCTTTACATCCTTCTTAACAAACCATCTTGGAAATGTGTCAATGAACTCCCTTATGTTGTCTGGATTCACTACACCAGATTGTATAAGAAGATATGACTGATAGAAGTTTGAGAATGAATCCAAGAGCTTCTTGTCAGCATACATCTTGTCTGCAATGTCCTGAGGAAGTTCAGCAAGCAAGTCCCTGAATCCCTTGCTACCTGTAGGCATATCTGAGAACATGGACTTTGCTATATCCACAGTCCTTGCAAACTGTTCCAAGATAGGATGGTTGTCGAAGATAGTATTGGCATCCACAGGAGTACCATCAGCAGAGTAAAAGTGAGTACCTCCCTCAGCATTCATATCAAGGAATTGCTCCATCTTATGTTCCATGATAAGGTTATCTACAATAAGTGGTCCAACAGCACTTGATATGGAATTGAACCTTGTAATATAGGTAGGATTCCTCATGGCAGTGGTAAGTTGCCTTAATCTCTTGAAGTTAAGAAGTACCTTGTAGTCAATGGCTTCATGTTCTGTAGGCTTGAGACCTTCTACAAGCTCCTCCTTGGTAAGAGCCTCTGTGTTGATGTTAGAGTCATCTGTAAGGTCATGGCTATCCCTGTATTTGTCAAGCCAATCATTGATAAGACTATCAAGAGACACATAGTTTGAAAGATTCTCCCTGTTGAACTTACTGAGCAATCTCTCTATTACATCCTGTGAGAGGAAGAGAGCTGCATCATCAAATGTCATCCCAAGCCTAAGCATTGTATTAAGCATACCAGCAGTAGTCATGTTGATGTTCATCAAGTTCAATATAGGGTCCTTTACTGCATCGGCAGAGGCAGACACCAATGAACCCAAGGTCTTACCAATGAGATTTCCCTCAGAGTCATACTTAGGGTCAACCTGCATCCTGCCATTAAAGGTAGTTCCCGCAATGGTGAAAGCATTGTCACCACATATCTCAGATACATCAAGATAGATGTCATTACCCTCAAGAGTTGCATGGGCTACCTTATTTACTGCAAAGACACCAATCAATGAGGCTGCTGCACTGTTCTGCTTGTAGAACTGAACCTGTGTGTCTGCAAAGGTCAAGTCCTTGCCTGTATAGGACAACTTCTTCAATTCATCAATGGTCTTGCCTTCAAGGACTACCCATGAGATTCCTCCATTGGCAGGGTTCTTGTAGGCAGCTACCATATATCCCATTTTCTTAGGAGCATCAAAGCCACCAGGGTTAAGAATCTTGTCTGCTGTCATCTGGTTGGTAAGCACTGCATAGGTCATGTCAATGATCTTGTTGTCCCTATACCTTCTTCCTGACAAAGGAACATCAGTATAGTAGGCAAGCTTCTGACGCTCTAAATAGAGTGCCCTTCTGAAAGGACTGCCTGTATTGAACTTCCTAGGATCCCTAAGCAGTTCATCTACAGTTCTCTCTACATAACCATTAGCAGGTTCTTCCTTCATAAACTTCTTATAGAGCTTCTTGCCTCTTTCCTCCAACTCATCAACATAGTCATCAGAGTTCTTTTCCCTAATGTCTATGTCTTTTCTCATGACATATCTCTTGTCAACGTCAAAGTCAGAGTCATCAATCTCAGTAAGCTCATAAGGAAGCATGATGGCATCACCAGCCTCCCTTGGCATGAATCCTACTACCTTCATAGGAGCACATGAGTATTTGTCCTCTGTAGGAATACGGTAACTTACCATCTTCAAAAGCTCTGGATTAACAGCATTGATAGCATCAATGTCAATGTTGCCATCAGGGTCAGCGAACTTATGAAAGAGTTCATCATCCCATATAGGAGCAAACACCTCAAAGTAAGCAATGCCTCCTTGATGCTTCTTGATATACTCCTTGTATGGAAGATTATCATGCTTTGAGGCATCATACTCTTCCTCCAAAGGCATGAGGTTTCCCTTCCTGTCATTGAATCTAATGTGAAGCTGCTGTGAAGTACCAAAGTTAGACACCTGTACTATTGGACCGCCAGCTATCTTTTGTTTGTTTACCCTGCTCTTAATGACAGAGTTGATAAGCTGCTCAATCCTCTTGGCTTGTATAGGGTCTCCCTTAGGTATTCTGAACTCTCCAGTCTCCTTGTCAATGGAGCAAGCCTGTACTAGGTCTATGCCATATCTAGGAGAGGACATAATCTCATCCTGTAGAATCTTTGAGAGGGCAATGTTTCTTTCCTTCTTGTCCTTGCTGTCAAGGTGAAGTTCCTTTACAAGGGTGCCAATGCTCTCCTTAATATTGTCTGCAATGGTTTGCTCATACTCCTTTCTGAACTCATCAGCCTTTACCTTTCTCTTAGTACCATCAGGTTCTTTCCACTCATAATAGTTGTCTACTTGGTTTCCATTCTCATTGGTGGTATAGAGGTCAAGGTCTGAAGGAGTAATCATCCTAATCTGGGAGCCATGAGCCTGTGAATGCTCCTTGAAATGCTCAGGAACCTCCTGCTGTAAGCAATAGTCCTCATAGGGAGCCTCATGCACAAAGGTGTCAGTGTTATAGTTTCCATATACTCTTTCACCTGTGTTTTGGTCATACTCCTCCTTGAAGATTTGGTTCTTCATGAAGGTATAGGCTGCTTCCTCACCACCTTCCATGTCTCTGAACTGGAAGATATTCATCTTGCCCTGGAGACCAGACTTGATGGATGACTCAAACTGAACAGTGTCAATGCCCTTGGTAGGCATCAACTTCTCAGAATCCTCCATCACCCTATAGACTGCCCTAAGAAGGTTAGGTCTTGACAGGCTCTCACCCCTTAGGATGGCATCGGCCATAATGAGGAGATACTCGGCATTCTTGGCTTGGAAAGGTACCTGCATACTGTGTATAGGAGCATTGTCCACACCCATGTCCTTGGTAAGCTTGGTATACACAAATGGCTTGAGAGGTTGGAAAGCTGTCTCCAAGTCAGTGTAGTTATACTCTCCCTTAAGAAGCTTTTGATAGATGTCCTCAGCTTGCTTGGACCACTTGCCAAAGATGAATGCCTTCTTTCTGTAGGAGGAAGGGGAGGAGTAGCCCTGTGCATCAGTGACATTAATCTTGGTGTACTTGCCATCCTTGCCTACAAGGGATTCCTTCAAAGCCTCCAGTGCTGCTTTCTGGTTGTCAGGAGCCTCATTGATTCTTCTGTCAAATACCTCACTGATATTGGCAATGATGTTTGACTTGAAGCTATCAAAGTCCTGTAGGACAAAGGTTCTGTACTTGCCATCAGACACTCTGTTGCCATTGTAGTTTGTAGCAAATATGTTACCTCTTACACCAGGGGCATGAAGCTGTGCCAATCTCTTTTGCAAATCCTCTGTGTCCTTGTAGAAAGCTATATCTGACAAGGTAAGTTGCAAGATGTTCTTTGAGGCAAGTGCATCATTCCAAAGGAAGTTCTCCACTTGCTTTCTAACATACTTTGTAGCTTCTTCATCACTATAGCCATCTGGATAAATGTCCTTGATGCTCTTTGCTGCTTCCAAGATACCATCCCTCTCCCAGTTGTCAAGGATGGATTGCACCCTGTTTTCCATTGACTGTCTTATAACCTTGTCAGCAAGATTACCCAGCGAGGTTTCCTCATCAGAGGTTAGCTTGGTCTCACCTTCCACTTTCTTTTGCAACAAAGCTGCAAATCTTGCATTGTCAGAGGATATAGTACCATCCTCATCAAGTATAAGGTTTCTTCTTGATATGTCAAGGGCAGAGTTCTCCAAATAGGCATTGAGCACTGGAAGGAAATTGAACCTGCGTCCATTGGTATCAAAGTTCTTGATGAACCCAGCATCCTTCTTATCCATGTTTCTCATCCTCACAGTCTGTATTCTACTGAGTTCCTGCAAGAAGATGTCATGCATATTGTTTACAATGGAAGTCTTGTACCTGCCCTCTGTGTCCCTGTAGGAGTAGAACCTAATGAACTCTGATGAAGGTTTGTTGGATTGCATAGGCACCCTGTACCATGATGGTGCTTGGTCATCACTTAACTTGGAGTTCTCTGAGAAATACTCTGCAATGAGAGACAGAGTGTACTCTGTGTCACTCATGTTCCTCATATAGTTATGACCATTAAAGTTAAGCTCGACCTTATGGTCAAACACCTTTCTTGCATTCTCACTTAGAAGCAACCTAAGCCACTCATTTCTCCATCCTTTGGTTATATCTCCATCACCAGCATTAAACTTGAACCACTCTGAGGAACCATACTCATCAAGGATGAAGTTCTCAAATTCCTGACCACTCTGCTTGAACTTGTTGAACAGTTTTGACATGAAGGAAGGTATCACATAGGATTGGTACATCTTGCCACTGTCATAGAAGGCATTGATTGCAGTGTCTTCCATCTTGTCAGTGATAGGAGTGAGGAAGTTCCTGAGAGTACCACCAATGGAGTAGTCACCTCCAAACTTGAATGGGTCATAGTTATTCAATTCACCTTTTATCTGTGCAGCAAGAGCCTTGTCCAAGCCATCCTTTCCCTTTATAAGGAAATTCAGCTTCTCTGTGAAGGTAGAGATATTCTCTGCATTTATGATGTCTGTGAGGTCTGCATCAGTAAGATTCATACCAAAGACATCATTGCAAATCTTCATCACATTGCTTCTTGCAATGTCAGACTTTTCCTTGTCAAGCGTCTCACCAGTCTTCAATGCCTTATCAACACTTTGCATCTCAGAGAGTGCCTTGTGTAGGTTGAAGGCATTCTCTTTCCCTACAGTGTCATCACTGCCCAACAGTTTACTGCTTATCTTGCCCTCCTTGGTAAACAATGGAAGCTCTCCCATCTTAGCCTTGGCAGTAATGGAGTTCATCACATCTGTAAGGGCAGGATGGCTGTTCACAGTAATGCTATGATACTTGCCATCATCCTGCTTTATGATGGAATAAAGCTGGAAATGCTTCTGGAACACACCGTAGAACTGACTTTGGAAATCAGTCTCACTGCCACTCTTGTCAGAGAGCCTTGTGATAAGCTGAGAGAGCCAAGGGTTTTCCTTTTGCTTGTCAGAGAGCTTCTTAATCATCTCATCGAGTGACATGGAGCCTTGTGTCCATCTCAAGATACTATTGGTGACTTTCCTTGGGTTTACCCTCTCGGCAACACCCCACTTGCTAAGTACTTTGCTGCCATCCTCATTGAGGAGATAGCATTCATGGAGTCCCTGCCTTACCAAGGCACTCATGGAGTTGAGAACATCAATGGTCCTTGCCTCCACCTGCCAATGCTCCTGCTCATCCTTTCCACCATTCTCACCTATTACATCAGGGTCATTTGAATAGTCATTGAAGTTGCCAAAGTCCACCTTGGACTTGCCAGTGGTCTTGAACTTGCCATTGTTATAGTTCTTCCTGATACCAAAGCCCTCATTGAATGCAAAGGTATCTGCTGCCAAGTACATCATTGCATCCCAGTTGGCTGTAATGAGGTCTGCATAGTCCATCAAGTCAAAATCATCATAGTTATTGTTCTTGGTCTCAAACATGGACTTTGCCCTTGCAATGAGGTCATTGAGACATACCTCGACTATCCTCTTTCTGTCTGCCTTTTGAAAGTCAAGCTTGGTATTCAGGAGTGGGAACCATTCCTTTGCAAGACCCTTCTTGGTCTGTAACTCTGTAATCATGTCAGAGAGTTGGTTGGCAATAAGCTCCGCTGTATGGCGTATCTCAGTGGCAGAGAGATGTGGTGCAATTCCTTCCTCACCAAGAGTACCATAGACCTCACCATCTTCAGTCACTAGCTCTTGATTGCCAAGGAGATTGTCTATTTGCTTGTTGAGTTTGTCATACTCATCAAGTTCCCTTGCGGTCTCACTAACCTTTGACTTCATTACCTCACTCAAGTATTCCTCCTTACTTGTTGCCTGTAATACTGTGTCCATTTGATTAAGAATGTTTTGATTTTCCTCCTCAGACTTCTCACCAGATATTTGAGCATCAAGTTCCTTGAGATAAGGTATCTTCCAAGCTGCATCTACTGGTGTGTCCTCATAGAGGTCGTTAAAGTATTCATAACTTGGAAGAGAAACCCTCTGTACTTCAGAAGATTCAGTTCCTTTAATTGCTGATGGGTTGTCATAGAAATCCCCATCAATGACATTTAATTGTCTCTTTCCATCTACAATCCTTACAATCACATTCTGTGGTTTTAAGTCCTGTAGAAGATACTTGTCTGTTTTATAGGAAGTATTACCTATTATAGTATTGTCTTTGTCTGCATCAAACCTAGCCTTGATGAATTTCTCTATCTCCTCATTTGAGGCATAGGAACCTTCGATAAAAGGTTGTTCCACAATGACAGAGAACTCACCATCCCCATTACCAAAACCTACAACTTTCATTGCAGTCTCTGGGAAGAGTTCATTATGTAATTCGATAGATCTTAAAGCATCAGATATGGTGTCATAGCCTGTAAAACTACGAGACTTGATTACAGTGTTGTTATCTTTTCTGTAAACCCAAGCCTCACTTCCATGACCTATTCTTCCACCATATTTCTTCTCTAACTTGGTATCTACATTCTCTGCCCATTTTCCTTGTTCCTTGGCAAAGTTTTCAAGAGATTCTCTGTCTTCTTGGTTTCTTTTGTCAATGTCTTCCTGAGAGAGAACTCCTTGTTTCTGAGATTCTCGTAAGTTTCCATTTCCTCTCTTGATTCTGGCTTGTGCTTCAGCAAGTAATCCTCCATTGCTTGTCTGTTGGTTCCTTGCAGAAGTTTGTTCATTTCCTGTATTGTTGCTTTCATTGTTTTCTTGTTTATTGTTAGAACGAAGACTGTCTTCCTTTATTGCCTTTTCAGGATGCAAAGGAGAACCTTCCTTCTTGACATTATTACTGATGATAGTCACTGTGTCTGTAGCTCTTGACACACCCACATACTCCAGTTGCTGCTTTAAATCAGCTACTTGGTTAGGCTGCTGGATAGGAGCTGCCTTCACATTACTAAGGTCTCCCAAGTCTATATCCTCAGTTTCATTGACTTTCATCTTTGACATATCTATAGGAGTCACATCATCAACATTAATATCCTCCATTGAATTATTCTTGGTAATACCTACCCTTGAAATATCAACATCATCCATGAGTACATTGGTAAAGGTAGAGCCTTGTGACTTATGCACTGTCATGGCATAGCCAAAGTCAATGGTCTTGGCTTGAAGTAAGTTATGATTATTATCCTCCAAGTTATCATTGACAAAAAGGAAACTATCAATGGCATTAATTTTGGTATATATCTCAGCCTTGGCTTCTTTACCAAATACTTGTTTAGCTTTAGTCCAGAGTCTCTGCTTCTCATTGGCAAGTAGCATTGCATTTTGCCTATTTGAAGTATTGCCCTTGATGTCCATGAAGTTAAAGGTGTCAGCATTACCCATAGGGTCTTGAAGAGTCACAGGAATAGCCTCCATAATAACCTTTGTACCATTATCCAATGTTGTCTGCACCTTGGCAGGATTTCCTACTTGTGTTACCTTATAAGATTCTGAGTTGATAAACCTGTAGCTCTTGGTTCTCCATTCATACCCCCAATTAGCATAGCCTGTCATAGGTTCTCCTTTCCTAGGGATAGGAGTGTCATAGCCAAGAAGTTCCCTTACTTGGTTGTTATAATTGGTTACAGCTTTGTTGGTATAAGCCAGAATCCTAAAATAATTGGAGTCTTTCTTCAAGCCCTTAATGTACTTCTCAATTACATCATTGACAACCTCTGAGTGTTGAGGTAGAATGTAAGCTACACCCTCACCCTTGCTATTAAAAGAAGTTTCTCCTGACAAAGGTTTACCATTACGAAGGTCTGTAGCTTCCTTTAGAATGGCATTGTCATCAGTTCTTTCTACCTGTGTAAGTGTTAGGACTTTACCATCCCCATTCCTGAATACCTTTGATATTTGGTCTTCATTGACAGGGGCAAGCTGTGCAGAGTCACCTACATAGATAATCTTAAGGTTCCTTTGCTTTGCAATGTCATTAAGGATTCTGTAATTTTCCTCATTAATCATTGAAGCCTCATCAATGATAATGGTAGTATTAGGCATGATATTGGCTTCCTTAAGACTATTTACCAAGTTCCTAGCATTATAGGTTTTGCTACTGGAATCCAATTCCACACTAATACCAAAGGTCTTGTTAAGAGTAGTAGCCTTGAACCCAGCCTTAGATACCTTGTCATTGAGTACTGCTGCTGCCTTGTTAGTAGTAGCACAGAACTCAACAGGCTTGCCTTGCATCATGCATTTCTTGGCTATCATCTCCATAAGAGAAGTCTTGCCAGTACCTGCATAACCCCTGAGAGTCATAGAAGTTTCCCTTGACTTGATGAAATCAGACATGGCATTCAAGGCATCTATCTGCTGTGCATTAGGCATGAAAGGTGCCCTTACCTTTGTACCATCATTGAAAGTAAAGTCATGTGGTACAGCCTTGCCACTATGCTTCTTTTCTTCCTTAATACCATTAACAAGGTCATAGTCAGCAGATTCTTGCTGGATAATGGATAACTCATCCTTGAGGTCTTTACCTGAAAGAGATTTAATGAAATCTTGCAAGGTTGATTGGGAAGACTTTTGGGCATCAGCATTCTTAAACATAGCAAAGCAATCTATTACAGCCAATGTTTCATCTGGTTGCTTAATTACATTCTCTGGTCTAATATCTGATACAACATAATTACCTTTTGAATATTCTGCATTAACACCTTGACCTTTAGTGTGAGTGAAGCCTTGGCTAATCATATAGTCTTCAATCTCTTGCATAGAAGGGGCTATACCACTATCTATAATAAGAGGCTGCTCTACAATTATACTCATTCCTGTGTCAGCTGTTCCTAATTTCTGCATTGTCATTGCAGTATCAGGAAAAGCCATATTGTGAATAAGGATTCTTTCCATCAAAGCCTTAGGAGTACCATAGTGATTTAAAGAGATATTCTTTACCACAGTAGTACCATTTCTCCAGACTCTAGTTTCAGAACCAGCAAGACTGTCTCCAAACTTCTCTTCATAATAATCATTTGGCTCTACAACTAACTGCTTGTTCTTTGTAGCCCAAGAGATTAATTCTTTTTGTTGCCTTGAAGACTCCTCATGTAATTGCTCTCGTAAGCTCTGGTTATTGCTTGCCTTTTCTTTGCCGCTTTTACCCAGTCCTTGTTGCTCATTTCTAATGAGGTTGAAGGTACTTTCAAAGACTCTTCTTGCTGATTTGATAGCTGTTTCATATTGTGAATTGTTTTTATTATCTGAACGATTATCTTCCTTATTTATTGTATTCGTACTTACATATTCATCTACCTTTGCCTTTAACTGCTCATCAGAAAGAGAGTTGAACTCCCATTCCTTCTCATTATACCCTTTTCTCAATGCACTCTTGATACCGTTGTATCTCATATAGGTATCAAGGTCAAAGGCATCAAGAGCTTTGTCAAGGGCATTCATTGACCTTTGGTAATAGCTATTTGATGTATGAAGACCTAGCAAAGACTTGAAGGCATCAAGTACCCTAGACCAAAAAGACCTCTTGGCTTTATTCTGCTTGTCAATCTCCTTAATCTTATTTCTGAACACAGGGTTGCCAAGCTCTGCAACAAACTCATATAAGTCCGTAGTACCTCTTTCTCCTTTAAGAGTAGGATTGTTCTTGAGGTCTTGATATAAAGAGTTCATCTCTAACCTAAACTCCTGTAAGTCCTTAGGCTTAGACCAATTCTTTGTTTGGTCTGAAAGAGCATACATAGACAAGGCATGAAGCACCTCATGGAGTAGGATAGGAGCCTTGATGTCATTCATCATATCCCTGTCAAGGAATGATTTCTTGAAGGTAATGGTGTTATTATTGGTATATCTACCTACAGTACCTTCTGATAGGTTATTCCCAAAGACAACATTGATGCCCAATTTACTTGCAGTATCAAATACCCTGTTTGCCAAGTCCTTGGTAGTCCTGTCAGTGTTGAACCTATTATAAAGTTCCTGTACCTTGCCTATGCCATAGGACTGATTCTCCTTGATGTCAAGGTTAAGTACCTTGGTGTTCTTAGGGTTCATGTTGTCATAATCCTCAAAGAAATTGTCCTTGCTATAGTTAGCCTTTTCCAAAGGATTCTTTACAGAAAGCACTAAATTTCCCTTACTATTTCTGTAAGAAGTTATTGAAGAAGGAGGGAATACTTCCATTGCTTCCTCCTTTGCAGCCTGTAATGCCTCAAGGGAAGTATATTCCTTTGGGGAACTATACATCATATTCCATAGCTTTATAACATTCTTCCCACTCTCTTGATAATGTACATTGCCAAGTTGTACCTGTATATAGACATCTGTAGGAAAGAGTGTCTCATTTCCAGTCTGTAGCCAGTACTTATGAACATAAAGTTCAAGTTGGTTACTTGCCAAGTCATGCCTTGCAGCCAAGTCCTTGAACTCCTTACTTGCTTTATTTACACATCCCATAAATTACTTGTTATTAATTTTTGAGGCAAAGATACAAAATTAATATAGCAATCCGCTATGAATTAACTAATATCTTTATATTATTTAAAAGGTTTCTTAGTAAAATATAAGGGAGAGCATAGTATATGCACTACCTCTCCCTCAGTTGTTATTTGCGAGGCAGTATCTTCTTGTCAATCCAATCTGCTGCCTTCTTTATTAACTTCTTCAGTTCCTCCCTTTCCCTAGGAGTCATCTTGGCTCCTTCTATTGCAGCACATGAATCACATTCCATCCACATACTGTCTAGCTTGTTTCTCAAGCCTACACTCCATTTATGTCTAATCATAATACTATGTTTTAACTAATGTGACAACATAACTCCTCTATCTCATCATAGCAATCCATATCATCAAGAATATCCTCAATGAACGATATTTTAGCCTTAGTATATTCCAAGTCCTGTAGGTACTCCTTGGTACTTATAATCTCATCAATGTACTCAGGATTCTTGGAAGCATACTTCTCATACTCTGTAAGCCTGTCCTTAGCCTTGGCAATATCACCCTCCAAGTCTTTCAATACCTCATTAACCTCAGTAGAAGTTATTGTAGTATATTCAGTTCCATTACCTGCCCATACAGGATGGATATTCTCATCAAAGTACTGATACACATCAGAGCTTCTACAAAAAGTTGTCAATATGATATGCTGTTTCTCTTCCTTTTCACTCTTCCTCTTAGGAACAATAAAGAACGATAAATAACTACTCATATTCTATACATAATCTAAAAGTAAAACACGTTCATTATCTTCTCCATAATCATAATATGTTTCTTTAGCATATTTATTTTTATGTTTTGCAAACCATTTACATCCTAGGATGTATTGATACCATTTGGCACTAACACTAGCATGATATTCCTTAATTTCAATAGTAGGTTTATAATGCTCTTTCCAATCCCAAAAAGTTATAGCAGAATCAATATTAACATTAAAATCTCTTTTTATAATATCAATATAATCTTTAAAGATTTTAGTTCTTTTTTCTGCATAATCAGGTTTGCTTCTTTGGTCAAATATAATCCTTACAGGACATTTATAGTTTCCTAACCAATTCCAAACATCATTACTTACTTTACCATAGTCAACTTTATTATGAACAAAATGCCATTCGTAATCATCATTAGAATTAATATAAAGATTAAGACAAATATCAAAATATCTAACTCCAGCATTATGTTGTTCAACAAGAGTTTTATCTTGACATTTACCCCAAAGTTTAGTAATCTTCCCCCAAAGATTTTTTGGAGGAAGATAAGAAAGACTATTGTGACTACCTATCATAATTGTATATCAATATAATTTTGAGTATTATGGTCATAAATATCAGGTTCATCATTAGTAATCATATAATTAGTAAATGAATTATGAAAACTGTTGTCTTTAAGCCATTTACCTACTAATTCTTCAGCATCATGAATACCTGTTTCTTTTTCATATTCTGAAAGGTCAGCTACTTCTATTTGATCAGTTGCATGATTTAAAATACTAATCCACATAATTCATTTCTTTAAGTTTAACAGCAAGTTCTTGAATCTCAATAAGCTTCATTTAAATCATTAATTAATTCTTTTAATTTAGATTCATCAATATCAAAGTCATTTTCATTATATGCAGAATAAACTTTATATTGTTTTTTAACAGTATAACAATTATTAATTGCAGCACTTATTGCAGATGGACTTACATTAAAATAATTAGCACATTGATGAATAGAAGCAAACATTTTAACAGGATTACTATCTAAATCAATAAGAAGAACTCGTAATGACTTTTTTAACGCAGCATTTTCTGCACAATGAGAATAATTATTATTTTCTTTATATGTTACCCACTCAAGATTATCAACATCGTTATTTTTTCTGTTATGGTCTTTATGATTAACACAGTTTTTATTATCAATGTTTTTTATAAATGCTTGAGCAACCAGCCTATGAACATAATGTTTTATTCCCTTATTATCTTTATGTAAAGCTACAGTTAAATAACCTCTGCCATTATCAAACGGAATAACAAGTTTTTCTTTTCTTTTACAAGTACCTACAATTCTTGCTAAACTTTTAATTCTACCTTTATTGCTAATTTGATAAATACCTTCATAATTAGGAATATCTTTCCAAATTTCATTAGGTAAATTTTCAATCTTAACTTTAGGAATAGACTTAATTTTTAGAATAATTTCCATAAGATAATAAATCTCTTAATTTTAAAGATAACTCCAATAATTCAGGTTGAACTTTTCCTGATATTTGTTCAGCACGTAAAGCTATCCATTGTTTCCAATCATCATTGAAAGCTGTATGAACTACTTGAGTTTTAGTTGCAAGAGGGAGAACATCACGAGCTTGTTGTGCAGACCAGCCAAATTCACGAAGTTTACAATAAGTAATATTTGCAATACTAAGACTATAAAGATACCAATCTATAGCAGTCCAATATCCAGTATGTTGATAAATTATTCGATTAATATCTTCATTATAAACTTCCGAATCAGGTAAAAGTTTTCCTTCATAACAATCACCATCATTAAGTTCATTAGTAGTATAATCTATCCAAGGAACTTTAGTAACAGTAATGTTATTACCAAACTTATCTTTATTATAACTACAATATCTAGTGCTTTCCTCACTAATACTATGACAACGATGTCTATTAAGTTCTCTACTAACACCTATGTTAGTAATAAAATTAACAGTAGTTCTATCATAATAATAAGGACAATTAGGAGTTTTATCAATAAACTCTAATTGGTCAATCCAATTAGTTTCAATGATAACTCTCATATTAGTAGTGACATAAATATATCCTTCATGTATATTCCATTTAGAATATTTATTACCACGAAGAGTAGCACTAAATAGAGCTTCAGCTCTTGCCATGAAACTTGGATATTTAAGATGAACAGTACCATGTTCAAGAACACTGAGATGTGAACCTCTAATATCATCAAATGTATATGGTACATTTATAACATCTACTCCACGAAGAAGAGTTCTCTTTACAAAGTCATAAGGACTTTCATTTTTATCTTTAGGTACACTTTGATAACAAACTCTAGCACATCTTGCAATATGCTTCCAAATAGCATCAATACTAAAACCTTCTTGATGCCATATTTCTACATCAGGATTTATAACTCTAAGCATAATAAATTATTTTTTTTACACCAATTAATAGCTTTATCTATAACTTCATTTGCAGTACGTCCAATAAATTGTTTTATAAAGCCTTTACCTCTAACATTACACCATTGAAAAACATATTTATTATCTTTATCATGAAGTAGAAGAGGTTTAAAACCATTTTCATCATCATCAAAAGGAGATAATTTATATTTATGTTTACCGTTATCTTTATATATAATATATAAAGGAGGAATTATAGAAAATAAATCAATAGCATTATAATCTTCCATTATATCTTATATTTACAATAAATGTTCATTTATACACCAAGAATAAGCTTTATCTATAACTTCTTCAGGAGTTTTAGCATTAAAACTTTTAATAGTATCAGTTTCTTCTCCTACCCAATCTAATACATATTCATTACCATAATAATAGAGAGTAGGAATATAACCTTCATCTTTTTCTTTATCTACTTTTACATAATCACCATCTTCAAACATAGTAATATTTGGAAGTTTAGCGAAAAGTTCAAGTGCATCTGATTTATTTGTCATATTGTTTAATTTTAAGTTGATATTCTTTTACTAATTCAAATCATTATGAGGTATAAAATATATTCCCATTTTAAAAAACTCAGCAGCTATAGCAGTACTAAAATCCTTTGCACTGCATTCCTTCACTCTCTTGTTTTTACAGGATTTTCTGCAAGTATAGCAGCAGTCCCAAATCTTAAGCTCATCTTCCATGTCTTTTATATATCATCTTATGAATGTAACTTAGATAACCTGGGGAAGGACGGTATTTTTTCCTCTGAGCCTCTGATAATGAAATGGCTATGGTGGCAGACTTAGTTCTCGTAGGATAATACTGGTGTCCTGTCTTTGTAATCCACACTGTCCTTAGGCTAATTTGACTAACACCTCTTTCTCCAGGTCTGTCACCCTCATCAATATTGCCCCCTACAAAGGTTCCATCCTCTGTACAGAATGCCCCAGTGTTGGCATCTATGTAGTAACTTGGATATTTGTCACTCTCATAGATTTCTCTTCCATCTTCTAAATACATAACTGCTTGGTTTTAATTGTTATTTACTAAAGCTTACTCCACCAAATACCTGTTGAAACACGCTTCTTTCCATATACATGATGGAGTTTTCCATCTGGTTTCTCTCCTTGAAGTCCTTTGATACTCCTACAAGTCTGCCAGTTCTGCAAGGATTGTTGCCTGTCTCTCCATCACCTACCTCAATAATCATTGCTCCACCTTGGTCTATCACACCTTGGCAGTCATTGCACAGACCTTGGTAAATATCCCTAGGAGCTTCCTTGTCTCCCTTGAGCTTGCCCAGCATGGCTATGCCATAGTCCTTCCCACAGCAAATGCAATGAAGGACTGATGGGTTTACACCATGCTTAGGGCTTAGTTTAATACTATTCTTTGTCATACTATTCTTTGTTTAGTTTATCATAGCCAAAATGTTCTATCAATGATTCTATCACCATCTCGGAATTGACATTTGATTTTTCCATTACCTCCTTGAAAGCCTCTGCTAGGTTGTAAGGGAGGTTGTCATATTCAGTAGGTACTTTAATGAAGTACTGAAGTCCTTCCTCCTCAAAGTTGATTGATAAATCCCTAATCATATTGTTATAGTTTATTCATCCTGACACACATCCAAATCATCCACTACCCAATCTTTAGCAGCTTTAAGCACTTTTATATAATGCTTTAAATCCGTGTTAAGTGCTTCATAATTACTAGAAGAATGATAGCTATTGGCACAATTGAGATGGTCTTCTATCTCAGTAATCTTTTTGTTGCATAGATTCTGTAACTCATAAAGCAGGGTAGGAATGCCCATGGCATGATTGTCATTCTTGTATTCCTCAATAAAGTTTACATCCTCAAACTTAGGATAGTTATCATTATGATTGACTATCTCCACAGGCATGGATTTACTAATGCAATAACATACAGTGCAATCTACCTGTATAGGAATAGGTTCTTTCTCATTCCAAGGAGCATCCCTTTCCTCGGACTGCATCAATATTGGATAATTATCTTTCATTATGTATCTGCTATTATTCTATAATTCTCAAAGTTGTCAGATATGGAGATAAGGGCATTCAAGTATTTCTTTACTCCATTGGTAAGTTGCTCATAGTTTCCCCATCCATTCTCAGGATTATATTTCTTGTAGAAGTTAGGGTCTCTTAGCAACAGATTGTAGCAAGAAGTAATATCCTGTATATAGTCCATGGAAGGAACTTCTATGCCAAGATTCTCCTCAGGATGCCATACTAAGTCATATAGTGAAATATGATTGTTCCCATCATTGAAAAAGTGCTTGCTCTTTATCACGCATTTCTCAGCCATATCTGTGAGGTTATGAGTTAAGTTCAAATGAAAATATTCATCATCCTCATAAGTCCTCTCCTCTATGTCATCAGGGTTGGCATCAGGAAAATGCGTAAGTACCTCTTGCTTTGTTGCAAGTTCCCTCATCTCCCCATTCTCCCTGATATATACTCCTGTGCCCCTGTGAAGTACAGGTGTCTTGCTCTCAATATATAAATCCAAGCTCATAGTTATTCCTTGTTAAGTTCATTGTACTTGCTAAGATACCAAATAGCCTTCTCCTTGTCTTGTATATTGGTACCCTTGTTGTTACTTCTCCATTGATACTTGAAGGCATTGAGTTCACAGAAAGCAGATACCTTATCCTTGCCAAAGACATCAAGCATGGCATCAATGCATTCTATCTTACCACTCTTGTAATGAGAAGGATGATTTACCATTTCCTTCTTATTTTCTTTTGCAGGAGTAGAGGCATTGGTGTAATTTTGAATCTTCTTCAATTCATTCAATTCCTTGAATGCTTGGTCTAACTTGTCAAAGAGTTCCCTTGCACCTATCTCACCTAGGGCAATTCCCTGTCTAGTACTACATAAGTTTAGATTAGTGCTAATATAACCCAAGCACTCTTCTAATTTATCTAAATGTTCCATATCAATATTTATATAATGCACCTTTATTAATTGCCTCTCCAATTAATGTGTCCATAAGGGTACTATATACTATAGTCTCCTCAGAATCATCACATTCATTGTAAAGGTAATAATCCCCATTCTCATTAAGGGATATGAACTTTGAACTTCTTAACCCAAAGTTAAGCTGTATGAAGCATTCCAAGGGATAACCCTCCCTTACTTCCTTGATTAACTTGTCAAGCTCCTCTTGTGAGTTAATCCTCTGTGGTTTGAACTGCTTCTCCATTGGACTCTATATTTAAATATGTGTAATTTACTTCCTTGATACCATCTATCTGCATATCATATCCCTGCTGTGCCACTTCCCTGGCATGGTTCATAGCCTCTGAGATATTGTCTGCCCATAGTAGAACCTTGTACTTGATGGCTTTCTCTGAACCATCATCTTGCAGCATGGTGTCCCTGAGGGTTACAATGAATGTACCCTCACCCTCATACTGGGTGATTATCTCCTTTACAATGGATTGCCTTAAGCTAGTAATATCAAAGTTCTCCACAGTACCTTCATTGATTTCATTGTTGAGCAATGCCATCACTGCATACTCTGCTTCTGCAAACACTTCCTTGTCAAGGAGGTAAGTCTCAAGTTTCTTCTTGATTTTGTTATCTACCTTCCAAGATACCTTTGTCTTTACTTCTATCAACATAATCTTTACTTTTTAAAGAAACATTACAGCCTTTGATCTACTTAGCTGTCTCATTTCATAGTTAATATAACTTCTCCTTGTCTCCTCTAGCTTTGCAAGAATCTCCTTTTGGGATAGATTCTCATCAATAGGAACCAGTGGAGTGCCATGATAGGCAATGTATAGCTTATTGTCAAAGTCATCCAAGCATATCATCTCATGTGCCTGTTGGGTAATGTTGTTCTGCTTGGATGTCTGTTGCTTTTCTTTAAATGTTCTAATCCATTCCATCTTTATTCTTTATTACTATGTACTATTTTATAGTCAATGGATTCCTCATAGGGAATGCCTTCCTTGTAATTAGGACTCCAAGGATATGATTTCCTTAAAGCTATCCTAAGAGTCTCAATGTCAGAGAGCCTCTTTCTTATGGTATTTACAGCTTTACTGCATCTTAGGTTCTGCAAGTCAATATTCTCAGCTTTCTTTCTCTGGTCAAGTATATCAGAATAAGTAGCCATCATCACCAAGTCCTGCCAAGTATCAGTGATTTCCTTTAGGTTATATACCTTAAATATCTCAGTGACATCCTTGCCCATGGTGGTCTTTAGGTCAAGACAGCACTGCTCAAAGGTAACAGAAGCTATTCTTAGCATCTTAAGGATATAGCACAGTGCTGCCATACAATCAACATGGTTCCACTTGGCATTCCTGAATGATATATAGATAGCCCTGTGAAGCTCTTCTTTGTCTTCTTCAAACAGTTCATCAATGTTATCACCTAGGATATTCATGTACCTTACATTCTGACTGCTTACATCCATAAGCTTTCTTGGAAGCCTGTCAAGCTCTTTGCCTATCTTGTTGATTTCCTGCTTAACCTCATGCCTATAGAACTTCTTTTCCTTCTTGATGTCCTCAATGTAATCAAAGTAAGCATATCTTGCCATGATAATCGAAGGCAAGCAACAATACTGGAAGTATCTCCAGATGTCTATTAATTCATCCTCTGTTAATCTCATAATTATTTCCTATCTAATTCCAGGTTTAAAGTAATAGCCAAACTTACACAGCCCAAGAAAATAAAGAATCCCCAAGCACCATCATGTAAAGTCAGTACCAAGTATATCATGGCTGCTATAATAGCCAGATGAACTATACATATCAGTAATAATCTAAAACACTTCATATCTACTAATTATTATGAAATTCTACAGGAATACTCCAACCCTTCTTTATAGCTCTTGAAAGATTTGTAGAGGATTCTCCTATAGCCTCAGCAGCCTCTTTTAGAGAATCATATACTTTCTTTCCTAACAAAACTTTCTTTTGCTTTGATTCAATGAACCTTCTTTTACCATCTTCTGTCATATAAGAATGACCTCTTTTGGTATTACTAATTTTTTGCTTTGTTTCCTCAGAAACTACATATCCTTTTTTTTGTGCCATAATATTATTCAATTTAGTGAACCCAATGGTCTGATACTTCACTGTCAGAATCCAATACTAATGTTTTCAAGAAAGGTTTAGCTGCCTCTTTCATTACTTCCCCTAATTTAGCATCTGCTACTTCCTGCAATTCCTTAGGGCATTCAATATTTAGTTCATCATGTACTGGAATACAGAACTTGACTATATTAAAATAACCCTTATCTACTACCCAATCAAAGAGCATCTTACAGAAAATTTTGAAGATAATGGCTCCTGATCCTTGAAGAGGACTGTTACAAGCATTCTTCTCATACTTGGTCTTTGCCTTGAAGTGGGTAGATACTTTCTTTGCAATATTATCTCCAGTACCTTTATGATAGGCTTTATACTCTTCCCAAAACTTAGAGTCAAAGGACTTCTGTACTTTCTTCCAATACTTCCAGTCCCACCAATATGACTTATGACCTGTTACAGGGGAGATGAGAATATAGCCATTGTTTACCACAAACTTCTTTTGTGTGGATTGAAACTTGGCTATTCCAGGAAAACCTTTCATATAGTTATCATAGATACTTTTTGCCCTCTCAGGAGTCATACCATATTGTTGAACTAAGGTACTATCATTTCCTGCGTAGGCAAAACAAAATTCTGGTCCTTTTGCTTCCTGTCTAAGGTGCTTATACAGCTTCTTAATATCCTTAATGGGGGTATCTCTAGGAATATCATCTACATATAGCATATATGCTACTGTACTATGCATATCCTCACCTTTAAGGAATACATTCAGCATAGCTTTATCTTGTGAGAAATCTGCCATAAGGACACTCTCTTCTCCCTTATAATCCCTTGAAATCCATACATTACCATTCTCTGCACAGAAACAAGCTCTTGTAAGTTCATCAGCAGGAAGATTCTGTAATTGTGGATATGCACACTTTAATTTAGTATCTTTAGGGGCAGTCTTTGAAGAGCAAGGAAGTCCTTTAAGTTTAGCTAATGATATATTCTGTTGCTGGGAACCACAAGCAAGTCTTCCTGTATCTGTTCCTAATGCCCTGAAGGTTGTATGCACTCTTCCTGTCAGGGGATTGATGGCATTAAGATAATTTTGTCCATAGGTAGTACATACTTTGTTAGCTTCTGAATAAGCAAGATAAGTATCATAAAACTCTGGATTAATATCTCTTTGAGGTTTTAGAACAGAAGCATCTATACTATCTTTCTCTTCCTTTGTCTTTTTATCAATGCCTTTGCAATTAAATCCTAATGCTGTAAGGAAAGGAATGATTTGAGCAGTGCTATTCCAGTTGATGGTACACTTAGGAGTAGTATCATAACCTGTCCACAAGTCTCCCTCAAGATTTACTTTGAAGAATCTCTTGTCTCCAAATTTTACAACAAAGTCATTGAGTTTTTGCAAGGCAGTATCTCTCCTTAGTTCATCCTGTTGCATTTTTTGCTTCCATAATGCCTCATTCATGTGAACTCCACACCATTCAAAATATGCTTTGATGGGAACAAAGTCACATTCCACTTTAGCTGCTTTTATCATATTTCTTTGTCTGAGGATTGCAAGTTGCTTTTGCATTATTCTATAAAGGGGCTTAACATCTCCAGCACCATAGAGTACTGTTCTATCATCTATACCTCTCCAAATAATTTCACCTCTTACAGTTTTGTCCATTTCTTCTCCAAGGTATCTATAGCACATAGCTTTCAATCCAACACCACTATGATGAGTAATAAAGTCAGATACTTCTGGTACAACAGCTTGAATATATTCACTTTTTTGTTTGGAGTTCATGTTACTCCAACTGGAACATTCATCTACAGCTTGACAATAAGAATCTATTATATCTTGGGAAGCACCAATCATAAAGTTAGGAAAACCTAAATAGAGTAATTGCTCAATAATCATTAAGTCGTATACCCTTCTTAAGATAATACCCTCCTTAAAGCCAAATTTACAATCAAAGCCTAAGTTAGTACCAAGGATAAAGGAACTCTCCAGTTTACCTTTGTACTTTCTTACATCTATAGTGGAAGTATCAACAACTATTTGAATAGTTTCCTCTATATTGCCGAACTGCCACATTAGACTACTGTCTATGTGTCCATCAAGACCAGTGGTTTCAGTATCAAACTGAATCATTTTCCAATCTTTCATGATGGCAAGAGATTCTTCTACAGAGATTACTTTGTAAACTTCACTCTCAAATAATTGTTGATTTGCACTTACCAAATATATCATATCATTCCTTACTATAAGCTATGTATTTCTCAAAATCAAGAACATAATTGAAGGTGTTGAAGAAATTAGTTCCCAAGATACCATGTACAGTGACACCTGTAGATTGCTTTATGACATCCAAGGATTTCTTCAAGTCTTGTATAAGACAAGGTATTTTATAATGCTTACTTTTGTAAGATACCTTCAAGCTACAAGTCTTGCATTGAACTGTAGTACCCTCAATACCTGTGTTATTCACTATATGGTCTAATTTTTCATAACTCAACTCCTTCAAGTAAGTACTGTCAATGGTACAACAGGTAGCACCTGTGTCAAGAATAAAGTTAATCTTCTTGTCCCCTTGATACAATGTTACCACAGGAGCATCCGCTAAATCCATGCTATTCTGAAAGGACATTGCATCAGGGTGAATATCCAATAATCTATATAATGCTCTTTTAATCATACTTTTACTTTAATGTTATATCTATATTACAATCTTTGGTTACAATGGTGACAGGTAGTACATTCTCTATCACCATATATTCTGTGGAAGTAACCTTCAACCCCATATTAGCTGCAATATCCTCATTGTCAAGTTTTTCCAAGTCCTTAGGAACTTCCTTTATGAGGACATTACCAGCGTCATAGTCCAATATTGCTATCTTCATATCATTTATTGTTTAGTTCTGTATTTATCAGATCCTGTACCAATACCTCCTCTGTTTTCTCCTTCCAAAGAATCTACCTTGACAAGTTCAATTTTTGAGGAGAATAACCATTTAATCTTTTGCCATATAGTAGCCTTTTGGGATAACTGGATTCTGAATTGACAGATAGGAGTTCCCTTAGGAATGGTTACATTTCTAGTAGCAATGCAAGGAAATTTCCATGTGTCATCATTACCACAATAACTACCGTCAATAAGTCCTTCAGAGTTACTTTGAATAATTCCCCATTTCTTAAAGGTAGAACTACGAGGAATGACTACTGCCTCATAACCCTCAGGTAATTGCATGGCAACACCAAGTTCCATCAAGGTATAAGTAAATACTACATCTCTATATCTGTCAATTTTCTTCTCTTCATCATTCTTCTGTTTGTGAAGCATCTTTGCATGAGGACACTTGAATGTATATTCCTCAGCAGTCATAAGGTCAATCCAATCACCTACCTTAATAATCTCTGGCATACAACCAGACACTTTCTCTAATATCTTAATCTTCATTGTTCTTTTCTTTGTTGTTAAATTTATATGTTTCTTCAATTAATGACCAACCATCTCCTTGATGATTGACCTTATAGAATCTCTGGTTGGTAGTAGAAGAGGCTAACCCTCCTAGCTCTTGGTCATAATGCCCTAGCTTGCAAAAGTCCAAGTATTGCAAGATACCTAGCTTGTCTTTAGGGATTAAGTCTAGACCACAATACCATGCAGTCTTTACTTTCTTATAGGCATATTGGAATAACTCTGTAAGGGAGTCTATATCATGTTCCCCTCCAAGAAGAAGCAAACATGATATACCTTTATGCTTATTAAGAAGTTTCTGCAACTCATCAATAGTCAGGGGAGTTCCTTTATCTTCCCATAGTTCCCTTGAATGGCATCCAATGCAATGTATGGTACAACCAGAGATAGAGATGCCAAGGGATATTTCCCCTGGCACTTCCTCAAAAATTTCCTTTGTAAATAAATATTTCAACATATCCATTGATTTAAATGATTCTGTATGTAAGAATCTATAGGTATTCTTTGAGCAATAGTTGTTGAAAGGGCTAAAGTCTCTAGTTCTTTACTATTATTCATTCCTTCTTCTTTTGAATAGAAAATCTTTTCAAGAGATAATCTCATATATGCTGCTTCTTCTTTTGTTTTATACATGGGACTAAATACATGAACCTTTCCTTTTTGAATTTCTGCTCTATATCTTTGATCTCTCTGTATAAAATAAATACCTTTTACTCCTTGGGTATTATCTGCCCTAAGTCTAGTATTGACTAATTGTTGTTGCCTGTAAGATATTCTCAAATTGACTTTTCTATCATCTGTTGAATCTCTATTTATGTGGTCTACTTCTTCAGAAGGATTACCTAGGACAAGCCTATGAAAATATAGCATTCCTGTCCCTTGAGAACCTGCATGACCAGTAACAAGATAAGGTACTTTTCTCTTACCTTTAAATACTGTTCTCCATTTATGCCCTTGAAGTAATGGTGTATCCTCAATATCAAGTTTGAAAGTATTCAGTACTTCTCCTGTGTTAGTATAGGTATCAATTTCTGCATAATTTCCCATTACCCTGATTTCATTAGGATCCCATACTGTTCTAGGATTAGTGTCTAATGTTCTTCCATACTTTTTAAATTGGTCATAATGTTTTCTACACATACTAGTGATACCATTAAAACTACCATGTGAATCATTACATACTTTTCCACAAACTTTACATACTTTATTCTCTATTCTTTTAACCATTCTTTCAATTCCTCTTTACCATTGCTATAGGTTCTATGAGAACCTTCTATTTGTCTATCAACTCCCCATGTTTTTGTTGGGGTGATATAGCCTATGACACGACTATACAATGTTATATGATCTGAACCACATTTAGGACATTTAGTAAGTGGATGCTTGGTAATGAATCCACATTCATCACACTCACTGTTGGGAATATTGAAAGTAAAGTATTGAGTCCCATTCTCTACAGCAAAGTCAATCAGCTTTAGGTATTGATTCTTTGTAAGGTGATCTTCAAGGTTACAATGCAGTGCCGAACCTCCATCTGTGTATTGATAAGTAGAACTACCATGTAATCTAAATTTATCAAGAATAGAAGTATTATCATGTGCATCATAGAAGTAACTATTATACAAGTTTTCATCTTTAGGAACCCAATATCCATCAGAAGAATCCCATCTATAGTTCTTTCCCCCAACAGCCTCTGCTGGAATAATTTCACTATTAAATCTTACTGGATGTCTTTTATTTTCAACAGAATGGAGTTCATTCTGCTCTTTGACAGTAGATAATATCAATTGTAAGAACTTAACATATTTTTTATTCCAACTTACATCAAGTCCGATATATCTTGCAGCTTCATTAAGTCCATTTAGACCAATAGTAGAATATAAGTCTTTCATGTGAATGTAATTTGCATTTGATACAGAGAACATACCTCTAGCTTCTTCTCTATAAAGGAGATGTTTAAAGGATATATGTGCTTTATATACTACTTCCAAGATGTTCTTTAAATACTTTATAAAAGCTTCTGAGTTAAAGTTTTCATAAGAAATGGTATCACCTTTTGTCATTCCCATATCTATATGACATTGCTGAATAATTCTAGCAATATTTAATGTTATTACATTGCAAGAACCAGTCTTTAATCCAGTCATTCCAGAGGTGGGGCTGAAAGTATTCTTACCTAATTTGTTTCTAAGACGGCAACATGAAGCAAGGCTATCTACACTATCACTAATATAAGTAAAGAAACTATGTCCCTCTGAATACATTTCTGCACACAAGTCTTTATATTCTTTATCTACAATATCTTTACCATTATGTACCATACAGAAAGTTTCCACTGGAAAGGTTAATACAGACTTTAATCTTCTCTCATTGAACCACTTCATAAAGAGTCTTTGCAATTTATCTACTGCTTCCCACTCTGGTTTGGTACCATCAGGATAGTAAAAAGAGCCAAACATTCCTTCAAAATAAGTATGGTCAAAATAGGAAATATTAGTAAAAGGAGATTGTCCCCCACGATTACCTGCCTTTTGATTAATACCATATACAAATGTTTTGAAAGCTTTTCTTATCTTATCCCAAATAGTTTGTTGCTTAATGCAATGTTCATTAGTATAAACTACATCAAGCTTTTCATACCATTTAGATCCAAATTCCTTAACAATATAATAATTTAAAGTTAAGAGATAGGAAGAAACTGCTACTGCTCCTTTGCATTGACCTGAAGCTGCATGGATAAAGTTCACTAATTGTCCTGAGAAAGATGTCATATCAGTAGGAGCACCTTCTGTCTTACCACCATCAAGGCTACCAATACCATCTGTCATCAATGGATATAAATCTACAGCTTGACAATAAAATTTAATGGTAGGAGTAGAGGCTTCATCTCCAATATAAATGAAATGTTTCTCAAGAAGCTCTAAATACTTCTTATCAACACCTTCATTTGGAAAGTCTATACGTAGTTGCTTTTTCATTCTTCTACGTTGAACATTCCTATTGGTTGTCTTGTACACCTCAGGCTCAAGAGTAGCAACATCCTTACAAGATACATTTGAATTAGGGTCGGTTTCTGATGAAGTAGCTGCATTGTCTGAGTTCTTACTATAACTATCCATATAGTCAAGTCTTTCCTCTATAAAGCGTTCTTTCTTATGTTGTTCCCTATACAACATATAAGCCTTGCCCACAGAAAACCATCTCTTGCAGAGGAACTTCTCTACCTTGTTCTGAATACCCTCTACAGAAACATCACCATTAGGGTCATCCATATTAGCAAGAGTACCATCACCAAAGGAATCAATGAACTCACTGATAACCTTTCTGTCTTTCTCTGAAAGGGCATAGTCACTTGCCTTGAATGCCTTGAGTATTGCCTTCTCAATCTTGTCAGAGTTAAATTCCTCCTTTGTGCCATCACGTTTAATTACAAAATTCATTTTATATTGTATTATGCAGTTATATCTTCTTTTAGTTTAAGACAATCAATGGTATTCACACCATCAATGTCAATACCATTAGGAACCCTTGGTCTTAGGTTCAAGTAACCTTGCAGTTCCTTACCTATCTCAAATGGGTCTCTATGCTCATTGCCATATTTATCTATGAGAGTACCTTTAGACTGAGTAAGAGGAAATTCCCACACTAATGGGGTAAGGGTCTTCTTGTTAATGACTATAAATTTAAAGTTCTCTAACTTAAAGTCCTTGAAGTATTCATCAGCCATAAGATTTGCCTTCAACAACCTCCAGTATAAACGTCCCTGGGTGTAATAGTGGAACTTTACAAAATTAGACATAAATTCCCATTCTGGACAACTACAGGTCTTAAGATCATAAGGATATATTACTTTATCCTCATAATTTACTATTACTAAATCCATCATCCCTCTATAACCTACACCTTCAAATTTGGCAGCAAACTTTAGTTGATAATACCTTCTTACAGGAGACATCTCATCATTGTCTGCAAAAAGTCCTTGTGTAGCAGATGATGTTTTCAATACTCTGACACAAGCAAGTGCATCATTGTAAGTCTGAGTATCTATGATTTTCTTACTACTATTTGACAAGGCATTGTAGTAATCCACGACATTGCCTGTCTTCAATACTTCCTTGTATCTCCTTGCATCCCACTTGTCTGCTTGCCAAAAACCAAGTTCCTTTGCTACTTGCGATACTATGTACTCAGGTATCTCATAGAAGGTATGGTGACATTCTCCATACAATGAATGAAGCTTCTTACAAATTTCCAAGCCACTGTCTGAGATATTAATGTCCATTACAATGTATAGGTCATTGAAAGCATCCATACCATCTGTAAGTAGGCAGTCAACACAGCCTCCGAAGGTGAGTGAGGGAGTATCTAGTTTGTCAAGCAGATGGTCAATACCATTGAATCCCAATGACTCATACCTTGACAGGGTAGAGTAGGAGAGTTCTGGTCTTTGCCTGTACTCAGGTTCTGTGATATGAAGGGATATATCCTTTAGTTCTTTTACTATATTCATTTAAGTTAAGTTTTTAATGATGTCTATAGCTTGAAGAAGCTGTTTCTTAGTATAAATCTCAAAGTAAATGCTCTTAGGCTCATTCTCTTCCAGCCATTTCCTGAACATCTTTTTCTTCAATGGAAAAAGGTCATTTTCCATACCCTTGCTTTCTATGATAATAAGATAACCATTATAAGTAAAAACAAAATCAGGTGTATAACTGGTATTAATAAGCTTTTTGTTGTCTTGTTTTAGCATCCTTGTACCTTTATCCTTATTATAGAAAGGTACTGTAGGTTTGAAACCTTCCCATATAATGAATTTCTTAGGTTCATATTCTACAGGAAGGTTGTTTTCCTTTAGAGTTTGATAAGCCATCTTCTCAAGCTTTGACTTGAAGGAGATACCATCATACTCCAAAGGAGAAGCATTCTTTATCTTCTTATTTTCTACCTTTCCTTGCATTTCTCTTTGACTTAGTACTATTGGCAGGTTGCTCACTGAGGGCACTTAGGAAATCATATACAGCAGAGACCATTTCCTCAAGTTTGTCAACTCTAAGTTCCAAATCCTCAACGGACTTAATGACATCATCCATAGGGCACTTGTCATCCACAAAGTCAAGAGGCTTTTGTTCTGGCTTTGGGTTATTCTTAGGTTTCTTCTCCTTGATGTTCTGTACCTCGATGATTCCTTCCTCAAGTAGAATTGGAATTAACTCGGGAATGAACTTGCATTCAAAGTGGTGGTGCTTGACATTGCCATTTGGCATATCCTTTGTCAAGTCCAATACAATCATGTCACCAAACTTTAGTTCCTCAGCAGTTCCCTGCATAAAATACTTCTTCATTTTCTTTCTGTTCATTTAAATATTTATATTCTTTATACCATTCCACCCCAAAGCCATAGTGACCTATGAGGTGGTTGTTTATCTCTTGCCATAAGCCAGTGGGCATCTTCACATGGTTTCTTCTATACCATGAGGGATGCCTCACCTTTATTATATGGTTATATCTTGCATTGATATAAGGCTCGAAGCTCTGTGCATCATTGCCCATTAGCACATAGACAATGCCTGTATCATAGGAGGAAAGATTGGTTAGAAGGGATTTTATGAAAGGTCTCCACATGAGTGTATGAGAGCCTATTTTCCCTACTTCACAAGAGAGTGCTGAGTTAAGCATCAACACTCCCTGTTCTTCCCACTTCTCCAAACTTGGGTCAAAGATAACCTTTTCATGTGGCATTGAGTAATCAATTACAGACTCCATTAGGACATCTAAGGACGGTGAATAGTTTTCCTTAGGTATGTCGCTTGCATTTGCAAAGGCTAGACCTGTAGCCCTTGGCTTTCCTTTCCATAGGTCAGGGTAAGGGTCTTGAGCCAGTATAAGTACCTTCAAGTCATGCAGGGTACATAGCTTGAATGCCTTGAATACATCCCTAGCCATTGGACATATAGGCTGCCTCAATGCCTTTAGTTTCCTTACAACCTTGTCAGCCTCATCTAGGTCAATGACCCTGCACCAATCCCCAAAGTATTCCTGTATTGTCATTCCACTATCTCCTCCAAGTTATCCAAGGCTACCTTCATCAGTTCCTCATTGGTAGTTGATATGGAAGGTGTGTCTGTTTTTCTCAAGGCAAATGGCATATTCTCAATAATGACCTTTACCTTGTAACTCTTGTCACCATAGCCATTAAGGTCTAGGATTTTGCAGCTTCCCCTTACATAGGGATTGTAAACATTATATAATGACAGAGCTGAGGGCATCATCTTATTGACAATATATCTCTCGACAGAATCACTCTTATAGATTATCACCTTAGGGTCTATTCTAAGTATAGGTCTCAGAGGTCTTAGCTTATAAGGTATATTCAAGTCTGTAGATACTACCTTTTCAAATTCCCATGTCATCATCATGACAGGCTTGAAGTCCTTGTTGAAGATGGCACCATGGGTACAATAATATTTTTGTTCCCCTGGCTGTGTACCAAACTCTATCAAATGGTAGTTTTTAATGCTGCTTTCTATATTGTTGATTATACTTGCATTAATAGTCTTGAAGCTACTTATCTTATTGGTATTATCCAAGGTAACAGCCAATGCATCTATTATATCCAAGTTGGAAACATTAACTACATTGTCAAGAGCAAATAGTGGAATCTCGATTTTAGGCTCCTTCATAGGAATCATCATATAAAGACTTTTGGTGTTAAAGTTGCTACTTCTAGAATATCTGCACCCTACACTATTACAACGCCTTATATCCTCAAAGCAAGACCTTATTGTTGATTCTAAGTTTGCCATTAGTTCTCAGTTTTAAATATCATACTCTGTGCATCATACTCAGTGAAGAAAGGCAAGTCATAAGGAATGATGGGGTCAAGTGTCCCTGCAACAAAGTTAGTAAATAGGTTTACCATCAATGAGCCTATCATACAAGCAAGATAAGTTGTTTGCTTCATGGAGCAAATTGTCTCATCTGCCTCAAAATCACTAAACAGGAACTCACACTGATACCTATTTATATTATAGGCATCATCTCCCCTGATGCAAAGTATCTGTAGGGTGTCCATGCTTAACCTGCCATCTAAATATAAACACTTGGCTTTCTCTTCCTCACTCTTGTCTTTAATATGGTCATACCAAGAGTTAAAGAACATCTTCCTTGCCCTCATGTTGTCAAAGCCACACATCATGATGTCCCCTGCCTCCGTAGAGGGAGTGAACTTTTCCTTAACAGCATTGACTTGGTACATGGATGTGTATTTACTTATCATATTATGTATAGCAGTTACCTTTGACTTGCCCACATCATCATAACTATACAGCTGTCCCGCCATGTTAGCCATTTCTACAATGTCATCGTCATAGATGGTAATGTTTGCAGGAACCATCCTTGCAAGTTGAAAGACAAGGTTGCTGCCTATGCCTCCGCATCCTCCCACCAGGATTCTCTTTTTCTGTATCTCACTGAACCACTCGGCACCAGAGAACCTTGATGTGGACTCATCAATAAGGAGGGTAGGAGAGTTCAAGGGTATCTCCTGACCTCCTGTAACTTCTTGTTGAGTGGAAGGTTCTTCCTCAATAGCATTGTCTGTATCAGAAGTTTCTTCTTCCTCATCAGTGTCATTGACATCAGGGTCCGCATTCTCTACAGCCTCCTCATAGAGCCTTTGCTCCACATCTAGGTCTCCTCCCTCGCCTTGGTTCTCATCATAGCTTTCATTCTCTACCTCTTCCTCATGACCTTCTCCCTCAAACACTGCATCCTGTATTCCATTGTCAGAAATTATATCATCAATATCCTCATTGGAGAAAGAGGATTGACTGTCCTCTGTATGGGATTCCTGTGCACTGACAGGAGTACCTGCTTGTTCATTGGAGGAAGGGCTTGTAGAAGATATACCTAAGTCATTGAGAATATCATTTACATCATCCATAGTTACACCCATAATTTTATTCTATAATATAACTTTCAAGTGCCTCTTGGTACAAACCTATGTAACCACTCATGGCACTATACTTTGATAATTCATCATATATAGCCTCGGCTACCTTGCTGGTAGCCAAGTCCCAGTCGTCAAGCAACCCATCAGGAACATCCTTGAAACTGAAGTGAGTAAGGGTAAAGTCAATGATGAAGTCCTTCCACTCACCAAAAGCCATGGTTTCTTCATTAGGAGCTTCCCCAAAGATTCTATCATATACTCTATTGAGGTGTCTCTTAATCCACTGCTTGATGTCAAACTTGGCATCAGCCATGGTAAGGTTACAGGTGATAATGCGTATGGCAGCTAGTTGTATTTCAATAGGATTAGGTTCCCATCTTGGCATTACTGCATTTAACTTCTCATCATCTTCTTTTGAGAAACTAACCTTGGCTTTATTACCTCCAAGTCTGTCCTCCCAAAGATTTCCCTCAATCTCTGACTTGTTACTCTTTTGATGTAGTTGCTCGAAGAAAGAGGAACCATGAATGCCTGAGCCATCCCAAGGCAACTTCCCCTGTTTAGGATGCTTCTTCTGCTCTATCTCCTCAAACCTACTGTCAAGGTAGCTTAATGGGTTGTCAACCTCATGTCTCTCCACTTCAAGGTCAAAGTACTCAATAATTTCCTTCTCTACGGCCTTTGTGACTGTATCAGCATCCTTGGTGTTGTTACTTACTATATTCTTGATACCCTCACCAAAGAACTCATAGGAAGTACCTAGTTTCTTTACAGTGACCTCAGACTTGGTTTGTACCTTTCTGGTAACAGCAGCATAATATTTTCCTTCATTATTGACTATAAGGGAAACAAAGCAGTTTCTTTCATTACCTTCCTCCCTAAGAGTATTTAAGTCAGTACCACTTGGAGTCGTTGGCATAGAATGATGTGAATGCACTAATTGTAAATCACAGTCAAATAATTCTATATTCTCAGCCATATAAGCAGTTACATCTTCATTCATATTGAATTGAGTGTAAACAGCGTTACCTAAGTCCATAGGATAGATGTCTTGGCAGGTAATAACCAAGTCACCTTTCTCGAAAGTGCCCTCATGTGTAGTAAATAATACCCCAGACCACTCTGTTGAGGGGAACTTCCTGAGTAAATATCTTATTTTCTCCTCAACTTTCTCTGGCACAATGAGCTTATATGTAGAAGACCCTTTGACCAGAGAGGGCAGAGGTTTCTGATTCTCTTGATTTGTTATGTTCATTTTTATATCTGAAATTAATGGTTCTAAGAATATTTTTCAATATATACATTGCTGTACCCTCTTCCAATACTGTTGTTAGATGGACATCGCTCTTGCTGTTTTGAATAATGGATGTAAGTATTCTCTTTCCCTTGAAATTAAGTACAAACTTTCCTTGATACCTATCTATATTAGGACTAACATCTGCATTGTTTGGTAAGTATATCTTGCCATTGGCTACTATTACCTTGTTGAGTAATTTATTAGCATAGAGAATATCAACATTATTAAGGGAAGTAAGGTTCTTGTTGTAAAAGTCTATGAAGGCATTGCTTACATCTATTATATAATCCACATAAGGCATACCACAGCTAAACTTGTCTACATTAAAGCATAGGGTCAAATGTCCATGCCTTAGATAATACTCTATGAAATTCTTTAAGTTGTTCTTACCTAAGTATATCTTAAACTTGTAAGACTCTGCATCTGTAAAGTCATATCCTCGATAGCCTTCATTTAACTTTTTCTTTCCTACATTCTCCAGATATTTCCAAGGTGTTCCTGCAAGGGATTCCACTGTAACATACATACCTAGCTCATCACAGAACAGCATCCAGATGGTTTCATCACACTCATTTCTCAATGTGCCAATGGTATTCTCTATTGGTCCTGTACCTAAGCAAGGGCTTTGGAATATGTGGAAGTCACTCTTAGGAATGTTACACACATGACTGTGGAGATAATCACTTAAGAACTGTTCCTCTGTATAGGTAGCCCTGTTAAGCAAAAAGCCTTTGTTCTCATAAGGGATTCTACCATTAAGTTGCACTTCTATCTTTGCATAGAGGTCTTGTATGTCTATTGACTTGTCATTCTCATTGGTGACAGTCACATCTTTCCACCACACATAGATAGTTACTTTCTCAGTGGAGAACCTTTCTTCCAATAAAGGAATCAGGGACTCAGGAATCTCATACTCAATGTCATAGTCATTACCATTGTCATTGATAATAACTCCACTGGCTTCCAAATAGTACCAAATATCCCTTTTTAGCAAATCTGGCATTCTATTTACCTGTAAGTCCGTATTTTCCTCACCAAAGAAGTTCTTGAAGACATCATATACACTATGTACCTTCTCATGCAGGTGGTCATACAGTTGATTGATTGTGTATTGCATAATAATATAGTTTAAAGATAAAAATAAAGGGAGAAGGAACTTGATCCCTCTCCCCACACAATCATTGCCAAACAGTTATGATTACATCATATCCTTAATTATGTCAGTGACATCATCATTGCTAATACTTCCGTCAGAAGTACTTACTGGCTCCACAGGCTCAGTAGCTCCCTTGTCCAAGAGGTTGATAATAGCAGTAATGTCGTTCTTCAACTCATTGAGTTCATCAATATCAATGACTTTGTTGTCTGCAAGGGTAGCAATGTGCAATACCAATGTGTCCTCAATGGTGCAAGGTCTTAAGTCTGTAATATAGTCACTCAAGGTATAAGGAACTTCATCCTCCTCATTATAAGTTTCTATATCTTCTTTTTCTAGTTCCTCGTTAGGAGTTTCTTCCTTAACTTCCTTTGGTATAATTTCTTCCTTACCATCAATGAAATCCCAAAGGTCAGCAGTGGAAACATGGGTATAGTTAGTACCAAAGGCTTCCTTGATACCTTCTGCAAGGTCATTAGCCTTGATAACCTCATAAGCCTCTTTTCTGCTACCAGCACCTGAGGCTATGTTCTTCTTTGTATTGGTAAGGAGGATTACCAAGTTGTTGGTAGGATTTCCCTTGAACATTACATTCTGAGGAAGCTGGGTATCATCATTGAGAAGCTGTGTCTTTGAGATACCCTCGGTGAATGTCATTCCACTATAGTCAATACCTGCTGCATCCATAGCAGCCTTTAACTCTCCGAGTGTTGTGGCACTGGTTGTCAACTTACTTCTCTTCTGTGTCTTGGTATTTGCTACCAATATTTCTCTTTCAATCATAATTTCTTTCTATTTAAAGTGTTAATTAAATATGTTGCCAACTGTTTCAATGAATACTTCCTTGCCATACTTATGATATAAGTCGCTGAAGTCCTTGCAATCCTTCAGGTCAGGTACAATGTTGGTGAAACCTGTCTCTGAGGATAATTTAATGGCATCTTTCTTACCTGGCTCATCAGTGTCCAGACTAATGAATACCTTTTTGTATCTTCTCTTTAGTTCCTTAACGGCAGTATCAGACATGGAATAGCCTTCCCCTTGCAAGCAGATGGCAGGTATATGTATATTACAGCTAAGACAGAGGGCATCCTTAAGCGATGAACATATAACCACCCTGTCCCCATATTCAGGAATCTTTGACCACAGACCAATGACAGATGCATCCATCTTTGAGCACCACTTATAGCCATTGGTATTCTTTGGCTGGTAAATTTTTAGCTGTAACTTACCTTCTTTTCTTTCACAATAGACATAAGCCAAGGCATCCGTTGGGAATACATATCTGTTAGTCTTGCCTGTTGTAACATCCTTCTTAGTAATAATCTTATAGGAGATAGGGTATATCTCTGCATACTTGAGCCATGGTTTGGTGATACCATAGGATTCCCAGTACTCATAGTCATAATCTCTCCAAGGTCTCACCTTCACCTCTATCTTGGTAAGGCTATCTGCCTCCTTCCTTGTGAAAGTCCTTATCTGCTTGGGTTTGATGATTACACCATCATCCTTTATCATTAGCTTGCATACCTTGTCAAGTGCTTGATTGAACGTGCAGTTCCAATACTCACACAAGAAGTCCATGAGACTGCCATTTACTTCTCTATTGGCATAGTCTATGTACTTTACATGGTTACTGTCACTCATGTAAAAACAGAATGAAGGATGTTTGTCTGTCCTCAATGGAGAATTGACAAGGCAAGGAATCTCCGTAACCTCAGGAAGCACAGTGTTTAGTACCTGTGCCTCGCTGAACTTACTGAATATCTCTGTCTTTGATATACTGGAATAGGTCTTTCCTACTACCATAAGATTATTACTTAAGACGGTTTACAATGAATTATTCTTAGTTGTTCCAAAAGTCATCAACAGCATCTGATGATGTATCTGTGCTTGCAGGGGCTGCATTGAGGTCAGTAGCCTTCACATCATACTCAGCAAGTTCCTGCACCTTGAACTCCGTAGAGGCATAGGCACCATTGTCCTTTGCATCAGCCAACTCCTTTTCCAACTTGACAAGAGCCTTTGAACCAGCATTGTTACGAAGTACCATGCCACTTCTAGTAGCCACTGCCTGATATTGCTTGCCATCGTCAGTAGTACGTACACCATAAAGAAGCTTTACCTTGTTGTTAGGCTGAAGGGCAATGGCTTCCTTAATCTCAGAGAAGTCTCCAGTGAAATAATCCTTGATGTGCTCAAGACCAAACACAAAGTCATCTGTATCATCCTTCTTTACCCATGACCCATTCACATAGTTAAAGGCACTTCCAACGCAAAGGTAAGTCTTGAGGAAGTCAATAAGTTCAACCTCGCCACTGTAAGCCATACGATATTTAGTATCAATGCCCATCTCATTGCCATTCTTTGAAAGAAGCTTGCCACCAGCCTTTGCAGTCTCAACATCAGTCCAAGTGGAGTTGCCATACTTGTCAATTACCTGAACCTTTGTCTTGTCTTTGTTGTATGCTGGGGCATTGCGCAAGGTAAACATAACACGATTAACCATCTCAATACCATTGCAAGCATTGGAATCAGTCTTTACTACAAATGTAATGCGTGCCTCCTTGCCATTATCTGTATCTACCACATACTCTGGCTCATTGGCACTCTCATAACCTGTAATGGCATCAAGTTCCTTCTTTGTAGGGTTCACTGCAACTACATAGGAAGAGCCTACACCAATGTATCTCTTGAACCCTGCTGTCTCTTTTGACTCTTGTGTCTTACCGATTGAAAGGAATGTGAAATTTTTGTTGTTGATTTTCATAACTGTTTGTACTTTAAAAATTTATTGTTATTATTATTGTTACTTACTTGTTATTGCTATTAAAAGATTGGTGCATCTGTAGGTACTTCCTGCTCTGCTGGTGTATCTTCTGCCTCATCTGTTGGGTCAGCACTAGGCTCCTCAACTGGGGCTTCCATGTCATTCTCCTCACTGGAGGGAAGAGCATCCTCTGAAGGAGTTCCATCATCAGGAAGAGTGATTACATACTGCTTGTGTTTCTCATCATAGGAAACAATGTCTGTAGGGAGATACTTGGTAGTCTTCTTAGGCTGACCATTGACATCCACTCCTGGCTCAATCACCTTCTTTACAAGGGCATCAACAGGGAAACCAATCACTGTTACAATACCTGCCTGCAAGGAGTCAATCTGTGCCTTGCAATCATTGTACTCCGCTGCAAGTTTCTTGATTTTATCCTCAAGTTTATTACGCTTGGTAATCAATGGGTCACAAGCTTTTGCTACACACTTAACTGACTGAAACTGACTGTAAGAAATTCTTTTTTCCATAATTGTTTTGTTTAAATTGTTGTTGATTTTTTATTATTTACTTTTACTTTTGTCTTATTTATTGTCAAGGAATATTTGACTCATATCTACCTTTAAATTGCCTTCTTTATCTGACTCTGCCACTTGGAACACCTTCTCTCTGAGATGCAAGGGACGTGAGCCTCTAATAGCATTATCTCCACCAACAAAGGAAATTAAAGTTTTGTTGTCTTGACGAGAAACATAACCAATGGCATCAGCTTCACCACAAATAATGTCACCTGTTTTTCCTGCCATATCTACAGCCATTTCTGTAGTTTCCTCGTCATTTTTCTTAATTTGTTTATCCTTTACATGACAGACAAGAATGAGGGTATCACATAGAGGTTTAAACATATTAATCATTTCCTTGACAGCATTACGCATATACAAGTAACCTGCGCCATTAGGAAGTTGCCTTACATCTGCCTTAGGGTCAATAATTTTATTTCCCTTAGCATCCTTCAAAATCATTCCAGTTGCTTTGTCTTTCTTATAACCATAGTTAGCACCCATCTGGGTTTTTCTATAGAGAACTGCTGCATAGGCTACAGCCATTTCTTCCAATCTTGAAGCATTGTCAATGGTAATAAACCTATAGAATGGCTTGCCTCCATTCTCTTGGTTCTTCTGCTGAATAAGATTTCTAATCTCAAAGATGTCTTGAGCACTTCTAGCTTGTACTGCCATTACATCAAGTGCTCTATAACCATCTTCCAAGTCAATGATAAGATTATTATCAATGCTTGCCATAAGGGAGCTTTTTCCCGATTTGGGTTTACCAAACAAGACCATCAACCTAGGGTTGTAGTCTGTTGCTTTCCTACGTTCTGTAGGTAAAACGATGTTACTCATTTTTCTTCTACTCTTTAATTAAATTGTTATTGGACTGCAAATATACTTAGGTAAAATGACCTAAGCCATTTGCTTTTGATTTTACTATGTTAAACCAAGGAAGCTATTTAGATGTACTCTCTTGATTCTTTTGAATTAACTGATATACTTTATTGAGATGCTCTATGTCAGTATATTTAGGAAGAGGAGTATAAAACCCTGTAGCTCCATCAAAGTATAGACCTAGTATGGCATTACTTTCTCCATCTCTACCTTGAACAACTTCCAAAAATTTTGCATAACTTTTTAACTTGGTTATATCATATCTTAAATACTCTTTTAATTCCCAAGCATAGGGAGAAGTTATACCTAAAAATAAATCTGCATCGCGGCTAGTGTCCTGACAATCAAGTAATCCCTTCTGCGAAGGTCTGATTTTATTTGCTTTGAATGCTTCAAGTGAATTATTCTCGGAATTTTGTTGTTGTACGACGACTGGTATATAATTGAATTTATTACGAACTATCTTAAGATACTCAGACAATTTCTTGATTGAGTTTCTTAAATCCATATTGCGTTCGGTACTAATTAACCCTATGTGGTCTATGATGCACATTACATATTCTTCTGGATTATTTGGTTCATAATAATCAAATACTTCCTTATCATATCCTTCAACTTTCTTTCTATGAATCTTCCCATTGGCTTCTGCATACTTCTCTAGTGTATGATAGATACCAGTTGGGTTCCTGTCTACGATAAAGTCAACGTGTTCTTCATAGAAATTAAGTATCGCTTGATATTCAATGGTATTCAAAAGCTCTAGTATATCAGAAGATAATATTCTTCCTTCATCTACAGACTTGAATGTCTTGATGTCTATTCTTATCTTGCCTCCTGATAGTTTATATAACAAGTAACAGATAAACTTCCCTGTGATATTTTCAGCTTTCTCTTCTAAAAGAGCATAGAAAATTTTAATTTTTACTAACTCAGGATGCTCATAAGCATACAAGATAGTATTATAAAGAAACAGAAAATTAGTTATCTTAGACTTAGATGCTTTTGCACTTCCTGATATTAAATAATAAGTACCTAATTCTACTCCAGGAAAGTCATATCTAAATGTCTTGAAAGGAGATGGAATGCAATTAACCTTGCCGCTAAGAATCTTTTCTCTCCTTTCCTTGGCATTATCTAGTACTCTTTGAACTAACCCCATAATCAATTCCTGCTATTCATCAACCAATCATCACCATCAACTATGTCACTGGCTTCCTCCTCAGTTTTATTCTCTAGAAATGTAGCCAAGTCTGACAGTTGCTCCACATGAACCTCATCATCTGCACAAAGCTTCCTGTCATCCTTGATGATGAAGTACTTGGCAAGTCTCATACCCCTATAGCCCTTTGGAGCATAGGTAGCCACATACCTCTTGGTAGCGTCAATGATGTCCTCGTCAGATACCTCGCCATAGATGGAGATGAACTTCTTGAGTTTGTTCTTAATCTCTGTCTTGTTGCATCTGAAATAGAAAGGAGACTCCTGACCATAGGCATTTATCATTTTCTGCTTTGGGAAACATTCCTGTACCTTGGTAGCCAATGCCTCAAACCTTACATCATCAGCACCAATAAGCTCATTGATAGGTTCCCACCACTCATCAGTAAGGGTAGGGTAGTCCTGTCTTACAATGCCTCTTGTGACCATGTTGCTCAGGGTCTCCTTGTATTTCCCCATGCTCATTGCTGCTGCTATGAGGGCTTCCTGCAAGGTAAGCTTTTGCTTCAAGCATACCTTCTCATCCAATGTTATCTTCATAATTATCTATTGTTTTCAATGATGGTCATGAACATAGAGCTTACATCACCATCTCTTTTTGTCTTTAAAATGAAATACTTAAGAAGTTGCATATCCTCCATGTTGTCCTTGTTAAAGTAACTTACATAAGCCCTTGTAGCCTTTACAGCCTCTTCCTCTGTGAAGGAGAAGTGGTGAATGACCACTAGTGCCCTTAGCTTATTGGCTATAATCTCCGTATTATCTCTCCAAGAGTAGCTGGTACCTGCCTTACAACCATCAGGATATATGTCCTGTAGTTTCTTGGCAAGGCTAGGGAAGTCAATGTCTCCACCAGTTACTCTCTTGTCAGACTTCATGAGGATGTTGGTAATCAAGTTTTTTGTGTTGTCAGATAATACCATGTCATCTTTGTCAAAGACATTCCTGTAGATGATTTTCCTGTTTACCAAGTCCTCAAAGCAGTCCTTGTACCTTACATTGTAGAATCCCATGAGCATCACAAGGAACTCACCCATGGTAAGATGCTCTT
>ERZ808246.170-NODE-170-length-55938-cov-9.977471_pt1 | contig 55938 bp, 45 predicted proteins | sample MGYA00521083_ERZ808246 | MGnify/ENA primary metagenome ERZ808246 (study PRJEB31516, sample SAMN03275577) | gut metagenome | biome: mammalia-associated habitat; material: feces | host: Papio cynocephalus | place: Kenya | collected 2012-07-07 ... | reverse complement strand
GGCGTCAAGGACGGCATCACCTACGACACGACCGAGCACAAGGTCAAGGTCCATGTCTCCGACGACGGCACATCCGGCCAGCTTGAGGCGACCGTGACCTACGACGGTGACTCCCAGGCCCCGGTGTTCACCAACACCTGCAAGCCCTAAGGAGGAGAAGCCGCACGAGGACACGCCCAAGGGCGGTAGCTCCACGCACGGCGGCATGCCCACTACGGGCGACGCCACCGCGATGGTCGTCTCCGTCATCGCCGCGGCCGGCCTCTGCGCCCTGGCAAGCGGCCTCAGGCTCGCCCGTCGCAAGTGCGCTTAACGTCGGGGGCCGCCCCTTGGCATTGGTGCCAAAAACCGGCAAGAAAAGGTGCCCAGGCTTCGTGATGAACAGAGTCTGGGCACCGCTCGTAACTAAGTGAGTGGACTTTTTTGGTCCGGTTGAGTATAGACGGTTCCGGTAATAATAAAACCGCAGGTAAACGACTTGGTCAAAATCTTGATACTCGGGCACCTGGCAAAAGTCCACTCACTTGCAAAAAAGCATGCTCCTGATGGGATGAAAACGGCCGCCAAAAGGGCCCAACTCGCTCTTTTGGCCCTGAATCAGGCACGCTGTCCATCGATGATGTCCATCGCGAGCATCAGGTTGCGCTCGTCGATGTGATGCGGGGCGGCGGCGCGCGTCTTGGGCTTGGCGCAGAAGGCGATGCCGATGCCGGCGGCCTGGATCATGGGGATATCGTTGGCGCCGTCGCCCATGGCCACGGTGTGGGCAATGTCGACGCCGCACATGGCGGCCCAGTCCAAAAGCTTGATGAGTTTGGATTCCTTGGTCACGATGTCTGCCGCCAGTTTGCCCGTGAGCTTGCCGTCCACGACTTCGAGCCGATTGGCCAGGCAATAGTCGATACCTGCCGCGGCCACGATCTTGTCCGCAACCTCGTGGAAGCCGCCGCTCACCACGCCCACCTTCCAACCTCGCGCATGCGCCGCGGCAACGAGCTCCCGCGCGCCCGGCGTGAAGGTTACGCGTGCGAACGTTCGGTCAAACACATCCTCGTCAAGCCCGGCGAGCAATCCCACACGCTCCTCGAGCGCCTGTTTGAAGTCGAGCTCGCCGCGCATGGCCCGCTCGGTGATATCGGCTACCTTGTCACCCACACCGGCCTCCTCGCCCAACAGGTCGATAACCTCCTCGTTGATAAGGGTGGAATCGATGTCCATGACGATCAGACGGGTATCCATGACATATACCTTTCGCGCGTGTGCAACTGGGGGTATTGTCGCACGCGCTGACCGTTTTGACCTGTCTGCGACATGCGAATGTTTCGTTCACGTCAAGACTTATGGCAAGGACTACTTTTTTGCGGCAAAGTGCTGCTTGTGGGTTAAGATAGAACGCCGTGCCCGGCTGCGCGGTTTACGCAGGTCGGGCAAATCTGTACGACGCCGCCCGTAACGACACGGGGCGGCACAGATCCAAAAAGGAGGATCACTGGTATGAGCCAGACCCGTCCCATTGACGAGCATTCCATGCACACCCGCACCTGCGGCGAGCTCCGTGCCGAGAACGTCGGCGAAGAGGTCACCCTCACCGGTTGGGTGAGCCGTCGCCGCGACCACGGCGGCCTTATCTTCTGCGACCTTCGCGATCGCGAGGGCATCACGCAGCTCACGTTCGACCCCGAGCATTCCGACGGCGACGCCTTCCGCATCGCCGAGACCATGCGCCCCGAGTGGCCCATCAAGATCCACGGTGTCGTGCGCGCTCGTGGCGAGGAGACCACCAATGCCAAGCTCGCGACCGGCGAGATCGAGGTGCTCACCGACCACGCCGAGGTGCTCAACACCTCCGTCACCCCGCCCTTCCAGATCGAGGACGGTATCGAGACGAGCGAGGACACGCGCCTGCGTTACCGCTACCTCGACCTTCGTCGTCCCGAGATGATGGCTAACCTCAAGCTCCGTTCCGACTTCACCTTCGCTATCCGCGAGGCGCTGCACAACCGTGAGTTCATGGAGGTTGAGACCCCGAGCCTCTTCAAGTCCACGCCCGAGGGCGCCCGCGACTTTATCGTGCCCTCCCGCATTCAGCCGGGTAACTTCTATGCCCTGCCGCAGTCCCCGCAGCTGCTCAAGCAGCTCCTCATGGTGGGCGGCGTCGAGCGCTACTACCAGGTTGCCAAGTGCTTCCGCGACGAGGACCTGCGCGCCGATCGCCAGCCCGAGTTCACCCAGGTCGATATCGAGATGTCGTTTGTCGACCAGGACGACGTCATGAGCGCTCTCGAAGAGGTGCTCGCCGACGCCTTCGGCCGCATGGGTGTCGAGATGCCCACGCCGCTGCGCCGTATCGAGTACTGGGACGCCATGGACACCTATGGCTCCGACAAGCCCGACACCCGTTTTGGCATGCACCTCGTCGACCTCACCGACGTTTTCGCCAACTCCAAATTCAAGGTCTTCGCGAGTGCCGCGAACGAGGAGGGTTCCGTTGTCAAGGCCATCAACGCCAAGGGCGCCGGCACCTGGGCTCGCGCCAAGATTGACAAGCTCGCCGGCGTGGCGTCCACCTTTGGCGCCAAGGGTCTTGCCTGGATTGCCTTCCGCGAGGACGGCTCCATCAACAGCCCGATCGTTAAGTTCTTCTCGGACGAGGAGATGGCGGCCCTGCGCGAGCGCATGGACGTCGAGCCCGGCGACCTCGTGATGTTTGCCGCCGGCCCGCGTCTCGCCTCCGACGAGATCTTGGGCGGCATGCGCTCCCACATGGCAAACGCGCTCGATATCAAGCGCGAGGGTCACGATTTCCTGTGGGTCGTCAACTTCCCGCTGTTCCACTGGGATGAGGACCGCAAGGCCTATGCGGCCGAGCACCAGCCCTTCACCCTGCCCACGGAGACCGATATCGCCAAGATCGAGGCCGACCCGCTGGCGGTCGGTTCGTGCACCTACGACTTTGTCATGGACGGCTTCGAGGCCGGCGGCGGCGGTATGCGCATCCATAACGCCGAGATGCAGATGGCCATGCTCAAGCTGCTCGGTTTCACCGAGGAGCGTGCGGAGGCGCAGTTCGGCTTCCTGATGGAGGCCCTCAAGTTCGGCGCGCCCCCCATGGGCGGCTTCGCGCTGGGTCTCGACCGCGTGTGCATGTTGCTCACCGGCTCCGACTCCATCCGCGACGTCATGGCGTTCCCCAAGACGAGCTCCGGCTCCGACCTCATGTCGGGCGCCCCGAGCGCGGTCTCGGGCGCCCAGCTCAAGGAGGTCTCGCTGCGCCTGATGTAGCGCGCGGGTGATTCGCAAGCACCTGAGTTCGCTTGATTTCAAAAAAGCTCGTCGGGACCGCAACGGTCTTGGCGAGCTTTTTGCATGCACAGACGCACAGCGGCGGAGTACAGACGGCTTTATGGGATGGGATATGCCGAAACTATTTTCTTCGCGCGATGTCGTGGAAGACGAACATGTCGGGGCGGTGGCGCGACTGCGTGTACTCGAACATCTCGCCTGCGGCTGAGAACACGCGGTTGGATACGACGGCGATATAGCTGCCCTGGGGAAGTTCGAGCAGCTTGTAGTCACGCTTGACGGCCGGCTCGACGGTGATCTCGCGTTGGCTCTGCGCGATCTTGAGGCCGCGGTCCTGTTCGAGGTAGCGGTAGATGGAATGTGCAGCCTCCTGTTTGGTAAGCCCGTCGACCACGTCTGACAGGAAATAACCGTTGTCACGGATCACGGGGGAGCCATCGATCACGCGTATGCGTTCCACGTGCAGCAACGGCGTTCCCGGTTTGAAGCCGGCCTTATGGGCGAGCTCATCGGTGGCATCGACCGCCTCGAAGGCGGTGACTCGCGTCTCGCTTCTGATTCCCAAACGCTCGACCGATTCCTCATAAGTCTCGATGCCGCCCACCTCGAACAGCGTTCGCGAGCGTGGTTGCCAGGTCACGCGAACGCCCTTGCCGTGGATCGGTTGGACGAGCCCTTCGTCCGAAAGCGTGGAGAGTGCGCGACGCAGTGTGTTGTGCGAACAGCCGTATTTGGCTACGAGATGTGCCTCGGACGGCAAAAACTCCTGGAAGGGATAGGTTCCTTCTACGATATCGGTCTTGAGGTCCTGGTAGATGTCCCTCCAGATCGCCTTCATGTACTTCCCCTGTCTCTAACTCGTTCAAATGATCGCTCTTGAAGTATAGGCGTGCCATGCGCTCAGAGTACCGTTCGCCCGTGAAAACCGACCGTTCATCATCTTATTCAAATAAGTTACGCCCATCGATTCGCCCGTGCTTATACTGAGTCATGAAGAACAACTTATTTGAATAAGTTGTCACCCGGGATGCGGGATAGCGACCCGCGCTTGTTACACGCATGGTAAGAGGAGGAACACCATGGGTAAGTACGCAGAGGATGCGTCCAAGCTTTTGGAGCTGGTGGGCGGTAGGGGCAATATTGCCGCCGTGACGCACTGCATGACGCGCATGCGCTTTGTGCTCAACGATGAATCGAAAGCCGATGTACCGGGGATCGAAGCGCTGCCGAGCACCAAGGGCAGTTTCACGCAGGGTGGTCAATTTCAGGTGATCATCGGCAACGACGTGAAGACCTATTACGAGGAGTTTATCGACATCTCCGGCATCGAGGGCGTGAGCAAGGATGCCGCGAAGGCGGCGGCCAAACAAAATCAGAACCCTATCCAACGTGCCATGACCGTCATCGCCGAGGTGTTCGCACCCATCATTCCCGCTGTGATCGTCGGCGGTCTGATTCTGGGTTTTCGCAACTGCATCGACTCACTGTATCTCTTTAACGGCGGCACACAGACACTGGTCGATACGAGCCAGTTCTGGGCCGGTCTCGACAGCTTTCTGTGGTTGATCGGCGAGGCGGTGTTCCATACCGGTATCCCCGTGGGCATCTGCTGGTCGGTTACCAAGAAGATGGGCGGCACCCCGATGCTCGGCATCGTGCTTGGCCTGACGCTCATTTCGGGTCAGCTGCTTAACGCCTACTCAGTCGCTAGCACGCCGGCGTCGCAGATCCCGCAATGGGACTTCGGTTTTACCAAAGTCAACATGATCGGCTACCAGGCACAGGTTATCCCAGCCATTCTTGCTGCCGTCACGCTGGGATTCCTCGAGCGTTTCTTCCGCAAGATCACGCCCGAGGTCATCTCGATGATCGTCGTTCCGTTCTGCAGCTTGCTTCTCGCCGTTATGGCTGCCCATTTTGTCCTTGGACCCATCGGCTGGTGGCTCGGTAGCGGTATCTCCAGCATCGTCTACGCCGGCATCACCGGTCCGTTCCGCGCCGTGTTCGGTGCCGTTTTTGGTGCCCTGTATGCTCCGCTTGTCATCACCGGCCTGCACCATATGACCAACGCCATCGACTTGCAGCTTATCGCCGATTTTGGTGGCACCATGCTCTGGCCCATGATCGCACTTTCCAACATCGCCCAGGGTTCTGCCGTTCTTGGGATGGCTTATCTGCAGCGCTCGAACGACCGCTACCAACAGGTCAACATACCCGCCATCATCTCCTGCTACCTGGGCGTGACCGAGCCCGCCATGTTCGGTGTCAACCTCAAGTTCACCTTCCCATTCGTTTGTGCCATGACCGGCTCCTGCATCGCCGGCCTGCTGAGCGTTGCCACCGGTTGCACGGCCAACGCCGTGGGTGTCGGTGGTCTGCCGGGTATTCTTTCCATGCAGCCCGCGAGCTGGGCTATGTTTGCCATCTGCATGCTCATCGCCTTTTTGGTGCCCTTTATGCTCACCGTGATCGTGGGCAAGAAGAAGGGCATCGAAGAGGAGGCCAAGGCAGACGCTGCCGAGATTAAGGCCGAGCTTGCCTCCCAGGCCGAGTAACCGATTCATAGACATCCGTAACAACCCAAAGGAGCCGACGATGGACACCCTCGATATCACGAACAAGGTTGTCTACCAGATTTACCCCAAAAGCTTTAACGACTCCAATGGTGACGGCTGGGGCGATCTTCCCGGTATTACCCAAAAGCTCGACTATCTTGCCGAGCTCGGTGTCGACTACATTTGGATAACTCCGTTTTTTGTCTCGCCACAAAAGGACAACGGCTACGACGTCGCGGACTACCGCAGTATCGACCCGCGCTTTGGCACCATGGGGGATTTCGAGGAGCTGTGCCTCGAGGCGCACACCCGCGGGATCGGAATCATGCTCGATATGGTGTTCAACCACGTTTCGAGCGAGCACGAATGGTTTCAGCGCGCCATCGCCGGCGATAAACGCTATCAGGACTATTTCTACTTTGTGGAGGGTACGCCCGACAAGGTGCCGTCCAACTGGGATTCCAAGTTCGGTGGCTCCTGCTGGACTTGGGAGCCGCACGTGGGCAAGTGGTATCTGCATATCTTCGACCCCACTCAGCCCGATCTTGACTGGAACAATCCAGAGGTGCGACGCGAGCTTGTCGATGTCCTGCGCTTTTGGCGGGAAAAGGGTGTTGATGGTTATCGGTTTGACGTCATCAACCTCATCAGCAAACCTCAGGGCTGGGAGGATGATTTCGAGGGCGACGGCCGCCGCTTCTACACCGACGGTCCCATGGTCGACACTTGGATTCAAGAGATGGTGCACGAGGCCGGCATTGACGGCATGATGACGGTGGGTGAGATGAACTCCACGGGTCTCGAAGCATGCATTCGCTACACACGCCCGCAGAACCGCGAGTTGTCCATGGTGTTCAACTTCCATCACCTCAAGGTCGATTTCGAGAACGGCGACAAGTGGGTTGACCGGGAGCCCGATTACGCTCTGCTGCAACAGACACTCGCGAACTGGCAGGAGGGTATGCAGCTTGGCGGCGGCTGGAACGCCGTTTTCTGGGACAATCACGATCAACCACGTGCGCTCTCGCGCTTCGCGACCGATGGTGCGCTGCGTGTGCCCGCTGCAAAGATGCTCTCGCTATTCATGGATTTACTTCGCGGCACGCCCTTCATCTACGAGGGCGACGAGCTGGGCGCGACCAACGCGCATTTTGCTGATATCTCTCAGTTCAACGATGTCGAGAGTCGCAACTACTTCAAGATCTTGTGCGAGCGCGGTAAGACGCCCGAGCAGGCGCTTGCGATCATCAACCATCACTCACGTGACAACGGCCGCCTGCCCATGCAATGGGACGATGGCGCGAACAGCGGATTCTCCACGGCTGATCCGTGGATTCCCGCGGCCCGCGATACTGTGGGCTGCGACCAACGCGAGATAACGGCAGCCAAGGAGGTGGGCTGTGAAGGCTCGATCTTCGAGTTCTATCGCAAGGTGGTGCGCATGCGCCATGAGCTGCCGATCGTTGGTACGGGTAAGGTGCGCTTCCTCGATGCGGACGATGCGCCGGTGCTGGCCTACGCCCGTTTTGGCGAGCTTGCGGTGGGGGAGCCCTATGACGCGGCGCAGGCCACGGTGGAGGAGATGTCCGTTCCGGGGTCGCTTGTTGTGGTTGCCAATTTCTCGGGAGAAGGTCGCAAGGTCGGTTCTGAAGTGTGTGAACTTTTAGAGCAAGGCGACTGGAACGTGGCGCTCGGTGCCTACGATGACGTCGAGCAGGAGACATACCTGCGCCCCTACGAGGGCTTGGTGCTACAGCGCTGCTAATCGTATATAACCGATAGCAGATACGGGAGCCGTGCTTCGATACTTGGAGCGCGGCTCCCGTTTGCGTTGCAAGCGATGGGTGCACCCGTAAAGCGGATGCCTTTAGATGTGTTTTTGCAGCGTGTAGATCGACTTGTTCATGTTGACAAGATAGGCCGCCGTACAGGCGATGAAGAACGCCGGCATGTACTGGAACCCAAAGACCTCGCAACCGATGAAGATCGGCGCCAAAAGTGTATTGCTTGCACTGCCGAAGACCGCGGCGTAGCCGAGTGCCGCGCAGAGCGGGGCCGGCATCCCGAGTACGCCTGCAACCACGATGCCCAGGCTTGCGCCGATGGAGAAGAGCGGCGTTACCTCGCCGCCTTGGAATCCGGCGGCGAGCGTAACGATGGTGAGTACGAACTTGAGGACCCAATCCCAGCTCATGATGCTGCGTCCGCCGTCAGACGCGAACGCCGCAGAGATCAGGTTGGTGCCGAGACCCGAATAGCGTCCACACCAGAGCGCGAGTAGCAGCACAGAAAGCATGACGCCCATGATGGCGATGCGCCGATAAGGATTGGGAGCCAGACGGGCGACAAGCGCCTTGGCGTGAGCGAGGCACCAGGCAAACCCGCCGCCTACCAGGCCAAAGAGGACGCCGAGGACGATGAGCCGCATGACTCCCGTGACATCGAGCGCAATGGGCGCGGCAAGCGCGATCTCGAATTTCTCGAGTCCGAGTGTCCCCGACGTCCAGCTGGCGACGAGCGAGGCGACCAGGGCCGGTGCGAGTGCCTTGTATTCGAGTCGCCCGGCGAAGAGCACCTCGATGGCGAACAACGTCGCGGCAAACGGTGTGCGAAAAAGCCCAGCGAACCCTGCTGCCATACCGATAAGCAGAAACGTGTTGCCGGGGTCGGAAAAGGGAAGTCGGCGTCCAAGCCAGTGCGCGACCGTGGCGCCGATCTGCACGGCCACGCCCTCGCGACCGGCGCTGCCACCAAAGAGGTGTGTGCCCCAGGTGCTCAGCATGACAAGCGGAACAAGGCGCAGGGGGATCTCGTCTTCATCGCCCTGGCCGACGGCGAAGACAAGCCCCATACCACGCACGGTGTTCTTGCCCCAGCGTTTGTAGGCAAAGACGATGGCGAGGCCTGCGAGCGCCAAAAAGGGCAACAGGACGGTGACGTGGGTATCGCGAAACGTTCCGACGGCGATGAGAGTGCGTCCAAAGACGGCGTCGATGGCGCCCACGGCAAGGCCGACGGGGATGCCGATTATCGCCATGAGGACGAGCCCCAGATAGGTGCGAGCGAGGCGCGATACACGTCCGGTTTTGGTGTCTCGGTCGTTCATGGACGGATCCTTTCCGTAATAAAAAGACTTCCGCTGCCCGGCGACGCCCTTGGGGTGATCGCATGGCAACAGAAGTCATCAGCGTTGTTCAATTCGCGGTTGAGGGACGGCCAACGTTTTTCGCAAGGGCCCCAACGGAGACATTCATTCCGCAGACGGCATCATAAGGTTGCCTTTCCGGGCTGTCAAATACCGTCTGAGAATGAGGGCGTTGTGGCGAGGCGGGTGGCACGGCGGTGCGCCGTCCATGGGGAGATTCCGGGATTGCCGCGTCCGCGATGAGAGGATCAGACCGTCACGCCTCTTGGAGCAGCTCGCGAACTTGTTTTTCGGTGGCGGTGCCGGCAACCTGTCCGCGCGGTTCTCCATCGACAAAGAGCAGGAGTTGGGGCACGCCCGCAAGGCCGAACCGTTGCATCAGGTCGAAGCTTTCCTCGGCATCGACCTCGGCAAAGGTCCAATTCCGCCCATCTGAGGCCTCAGCGCCGGATGCGGCGAGACGCTCTAACACAGGCCGCATGCGATGGCAGATCGCGCAGGTCTTTCGCGTGAAGAGGACGGCGATGGGCTCGCCCTCGTCGTAGACCTTTTCGTCGAATGTGTCGGAATTCAGGTGGAGCAGCGTCGGGTCCTGCGTCGTCTCGTTGACGGCCATTCCTATACCTCCCGATTGAAGATCTGATAGAGCGGTGCGCCCTCGCATTCGCGTGGGAAGCGCGTACCGAGCAGGACGGCCACCGTGGGCGCCACGTCGACCTGACGCACGTTGCGGTCGGTATGCACGCCCTGCTTGATCCCGGTGCCGGCGGCGACAAAGATCGGAGCGACGCTGGTGCCGAAGTAGCCCTCGCTTGTCGTGATCGAGTCGCCGTGCAGGCGGTTGAAGCCCTCCTCGACGCTGAAGAAGATGTCGCCGCACTCCGGTCCGTCGGCACCGATGATGCGCGCGTCCTTGTTGCGCATCGCGATGCCGACCACACGCTTGCCCGTCGCGGGGTCGCGATAGCCGTACAGGCCCGAGATGATCTGCTCCTCCAGATCGTATTTGTCGACCGGGTCGACGATGCCGTGCGCGTCGCGGCCCTTGAGATTGACGTAGATATAGTTCGACCTGATCTGGACGGCGCGCGTCTTCTCCCAGTCGACTTCTCGCAGGTCGTTGCCGTCGGCGTCCTTCTTCATCACCGTGTAGCCGAGCTGCTCCATGACCGGAACGTTGAGCCCGCCGTACTCCCCGATGAGGGGCGGCACGTTCTCCCCGACGATCAGCCCGTGGTCGGAGAGAACGAGAACGGTCCACCCCTCGTCGAGCAGATGGGTGAACTCGCCAAAGTAGTCATCCGTCTGCTCGAAGACGTCCTCGATGAACCCTTGATACTCAGTCTCATCGCATTGCTTCCAGGGCTCCAGGTTCTTGGCCAGGTGCCAGAGCTGGTGCCCGGCGCAGTCGACGTTGTGCAGATGCGAGAACACGACCTCGTAGCCATCGTCCTCGATGCAATGGTTGATGGCGTCCGCCTGCCACTTGTTATAGATGTCCCAGCTGGGCAGGAACACCTCGCGCACGAGCTCGGCGTCCTCGCCGCCGATGAGCGAGACGGGCGGCACCGGTCCCACGGCCGCCGTCACATCGTCAAAGAGGCTCTTGGGGCTCCAGAGCATATCGTTGGAGATGTCCAGGGCATTGGAGATCCACAGGCGCACACGGCTGCCGTCGGGGGCGAGCTCGAGCAGCTTGTAGGATCGACAGGTCGGCTTGGTCTCGCCCTTCTTGGTCACATCGTCGATGATGCCGGAGACCATCTTTCTCGGTTCGAGCGTGACGAGCGGCTCCCCGGAGCGCTTGTTGCGGTAGAGCGCCACGCGATCGTATGTCCCGTCGGCGCCGCGCAGGACGAGCGCGGGCCTGCGCACCGTGCCGCCGGAAGTCAGCACGGTGAACTCGAGCGCGCCTTCGAGCTGCTCAGCGGGAACGTTTTTCCAGCCGGTCGCGGGCTTGAGCGGAGAGTTGACGATGTCGTAGGCGACCTTGGAACCGATGTATACTTCGGTGTCCTCGAATCCCATGACGTAGGTGCGAATCTCGTCGCCCTCGCGCGCCTTGTCGCCCCACCAGAGTTCCATCATCTCGTCGTCATCGTCACCGCCGGTCACGGCATCGAGATCGTTTATGACACATCCCACACCCGCGGGCTTCTCGACGCGCGGCGCGTAGCGCACGCGGTCGATGTCGGGCTGGGCGACGATGACCTTCTCCCAGTCCATCTGGGCCACGCCCATGTTGACGCTACCGGGCTGCGTGCCGTCCACCACGGACAGGTTGGGGCTGTCGCTCGAGGGCGGCCATGAGCTTCCCGGCCAATGCCAGACGAGCGTCTTTTTGCCCGCCTCGGCTGTCACGTTCCAGATCTGCTCGGCCTTGCAGTTGCGCGAGTCCATGTTGTACACCACGGCGTCGAGGCTTTTGGGGCTCTGGCGCCAATAGCAGGTGATCCCGTGCGTTCCCGGGTATGCGCCGGTGGCGAGGCTCGTCCAGCAGGGCGGGGTGATGGTGGGGATGCACCCGAGCTGTGTGAGGTCCTCACGGGCGCACCCGTGGTCCAGCAGGTATTTGAGATGGGGCATCTTGCCCTCGTCGACCATGCGGCGCGCCGTCTTGGCGTCCATGCCATCCACGCCCAACACGAGCAACTTGTCTGTCAGCGGTTTCCTGTCCATGTCTTCTCCTTGTTTACGATCGATGGTCTTGCGTTTTCTTCGGTCTGCAGCCTCAACCTGCGTACAGCCCCTTCAGGAGCATCGAGTCGAAGAACTCAGCAGTCTTCCTCTCCGTCACCGAGCTCTGCCGATAGAGGTAGTCGTTCGTCCTCTTGAGCAGGCCCGCGAGCTTTCCCCGCTTGTCCGCGTCCCCGAAATACGCGCGCTGTTGCGCGGCGTCGAGTACGTCGATCTGCCCGGCGATCTGCGCAGCCGCATCGTCGGTCATCTCGAGCTCCTTGGCGAGCGTGCCGACCGTGTCGACATCGAGCGTCCGGTAGTCGCCCGTCGCCTTGTCGAGAACGTCGATATAGGTCTTGAGCACCCCCGGATAGCTTTGGGCGTAGGCGGTGCGCGCGATGCCGAACTCGCCTGTCACCGAGCCCGTCTGCCGGGCGACGCGGGCGGAGTCAGTGACCACCTTGCCCCCTTGCGCGATCAGATTGGCCTGAGCCGGCTGCCAGACGTACGTCGCGTCGATGTCGCCGCGCTGCCAGGCGGCGATGATATCGGGCCCTGTCATGTCGAGTAGCGTGAGCTCATCTTGCACGACGCCGGCGTGCTTCATCGCTTCGAGCAGCGCGTAGTGGGCCGTCGTGCCGAAGGCCGTGGCGACCGTGTGCCCGCGCAGGTCCCCGACGGCGTCGATGCCGCTGCCTTTCTTGGCCACCAGCGCCTCGGATGGGCCGATGATGTCGTGCAGGTAGTAGATCTTGTAGGGGAGCCCGTCGGTCATTCCCAATACGCCTGGGGGCATTCCAATCGTCGCGATGTCGATGGAGCTGCTCGCCATCGCGACCAAGATGTCGCGACCGGCGTCGAACATCACATAGGAGACCTTGGTGCGGGGGAGTGCCTTCTGCAGGTCTCCCCGGCCTTTGACGAGCAGCTCCGCGTTGGGTGACTGGAAGTAGCCGATACGGAGCTCGGCCGGGGCGGAGGCGGCGGAAAGGCCCGCCGACCCCATGACCGCCGTGTCGCCGGCGGACCCGGCCCCTCTGTGCGAGGAGGCGGTGCATCCGGTGGCCCCCCATGCCAGGAGGCCGGATGCGCCGATGGCGGCGCAACCTCTGAGGAAATCGCGTCGGGTGAGGGCGGTGCCCGCGGAGAGGGGCTCCCCTTCGTGGGCACCCCGATGCTTGACCGACATTACCCTCGCCTCTTCCAGGGCTGCGAGGCATTGATGGCGCACTGGACGATCGCGTTGAGGAGAATCGCGATGGCCCCCATCAGGATGATGCCGGCGTAGACGATATCATTCCTGAGGTATTTGCTCGCATCGAGGACGAGCCAGCCGAGTCCGCTGGTGGCGGCGATCATCTCGGCGGCGACAAGGGTTGAGTATGCCACGCCGAGCGCCGTCCGAAAGCTCGTGAGAATCTGCGGCAGGCATTCCCTCAGGACGATTCCCGTGTAGAGGTGCCATCCGTGGGCGCCGAGGGCGCGTGCCGAATTCACGCGGATGGTACTCGTGTTTTGAACGGCGAACGTCACGCCGATCAGCAGCGGGGCGAAGGCCGAGAGAAAGAGCAGCAGGATCTTCGACGGGTCGCCGATACCGAGCCAAAGTACGATCAGAGCGTAGTAGGCAAGGGGCGGGAGCGGGCGGTAGAACTCCAAGATCGGGGTGACGATCGCATGGACCGTCTTGGAGCACCCACACAGGATTCCCAGGGGGATACCGGCGACGACCGCGAAGAACAGGGCCACGAGAAGCCGCCACATGCTCGTGCCGACATGCACCAGCAGCGACTGGCCTTTGTAGCCCTCGACCGCCAGGTCGACGAATGCCTTGCCGACGGCCTGAGGGGTCGGCAGGAACAGCGGATTCACGATCCCGATGTTGGTGACCGCAAACCATATGATGAAGATGGCCGTGACCGTCGCGACCGAGATGGCCATATAACGGGACCATTTGCCGTCTTGTTGGGAACGGGACAATCAGATCGCCTCCATGAATCCGTCGTGCACATGTACCTCGGCGGCGCTGTTCACCCATCGCGTAACGCGGTCGACTAGCGATTTGAGCGGCTCGGTGGCGATGTCGCGCCGATGCTCCGCGTCGACGGATACCTCGCGATATATATGGGCCTCGGGGGCGGCCGAGAGGATCGAGATCTTCTGGCTCAGATATACGGCCTCGGCGATGTCGTGGGTGACGAAGAGGATCGTCTTGTTCGTTGCTGTCCAGATGCCCAAGAGCTCGTCTTGCAGGGTCGAGCGGGTCTTGGGGTCGAGCGCGCCGAAGGGCTCGTCCATGATGAGGATTTCAGGGTCGACCGCCAGGCTTCGCGCGATCTGCAGGCGCTGCCGCATTCCGCCCGAGAGCGCGTCGGGGTATTTGGCCTCGTGGCCGGTGAGGTTCACCAGGCCGATACAGTGGGATACCTTCTCGGTGATGACGTCGCGGGAGAGCTTTTGCAGCTTGAGTCCGTAGGCCACGTTCTGCTCGACCGTCATCCAGGGAAAGACTGCCTCGTCCGCGTTCTGGAACACGACGCCGCGCTCCGGCCCCGGCCCCGTGACGGGCTCGCCATCGACCTCGACCGAGCCCTCGGTCGGCGCAAGGAAGCCAGAGATGATGTTCATGAGCGTCGACTTTCCGCAACCGCTGGCCCCCAGAAAGACGTGAAATTCGCCCGGCGCGATGGATAGGTCGATGTCGCGCAGGACCCATGACGCGTCCCGGTCGCCGTAGCGCATCGAGATATGGTTCAGTTTGATTTTGCTAACAGGGTTCGATACATGTTCCGCTGGGTCGTTCATGGCTACCCCTCTCGTAAGTTTCACTGATAGTACTACTAACCTACCGGGAATGTATGTTAATAGCGAAATGGCAATGACTTGCAACATTTTGGAAACAAAGAAGATCGGCCGTGTTGCCGCAGGGAGCGGGGGAGGTATCTCGGATTGCGGCTAAAATAGGTCGGAACCCATACGGACGGCATGGAGGCGACGAGGATGATCGAGTTCGAGCAGAAGATTACAGACCCGTTGGGGCTGCATGCCCGTCCTGTCGCTCTGCTGTTCGACCATATCGGCAAGCATCGAAGCCGCGTGACGCTGACCATCGGCGATCGAACGGCTGACGGTCGCGACATCATGGGCCTCATGGGGCTCTACGGAGAGTTCGGCGAGACCCTCCACGTAACCGTCGAGGGCGAGGATGAAGCCGTCTGCGCTGCGGACCTGCGCCAGCTGGTCGCCAACCTCGAATCTGAACTTTAGCTACCGCTCGCCGGCTCAAAACGACCGCCGACGGAATAACGTATCCAAGGCGTCACAATCTCAACAAGGTCACCCCGAGGAAACTTTTTTGAAAAATTTGCCTCGTCTGACTTCAAAAAAAGTTAACCAAGTGCTAGTTTACTGTTTCGAACATAGACAGGGCTAACTTCTGCCGATATTGCCTTTTGCGCATGATTTTGCACATGAGAAGGTACTGTCGGTGGATTTTGGCGTGAGGTAACGGTTCGTCGCCCGCGATGAGTGCGATGATGCGGCAGGTTTGCGCCCGTATCTCGGTCTATGCGTTTGGCACGCGAGTGACGAGGAGAGGACGACACATGGCAACCGGACCGCAGATGCCTGCCATGCCGCTTTCGATGGTCAAGGCCGGCGACACTGTGAGGGTCAGCCGCGTCAAGGGCAACGAGGATATGAAGCACCACCTCAAGGATTTGGGCTTTGTCGAGGGCAACGAGGTACATGTGGTGAGCTCGTCGGGTGCCAACATCATCGTCACCGTGCTCGGTGCACGCTTTGGCATCGATTCCAAGGTCGCCATGCACATCATGACCAAGGCCTAAAGGCGTCACGGGGCGTCATACGGTCAGCCCGTTTGAGGCGCCATTCTTACTCACACATTTCGCAGCGAGACGCTTGGAGGCCGCTCCGACGTCGGCGTCCAAGCTTCTCGTAGGCGCATGTGATAGCAAAAAAGAGTCTGCGAGCAGGTGAAAGGGGGACAAGCAAATGAAGACACTGGGAGACGTTAAGGTGGGCGAGAGCTCCACCATCGTCAAACTTCACGGCGAGGGCGCGCTGCGCCGTCACCTTATGGACATGGGCCTTATCAAGGGCACCTCGTTCAAGGTTGTGAAGGTCGCCCCGCTCGGTGATCCGGTCGAGATCAACGTGCGCGGCTACGAGCTCTCCATCCGCAAGGAGGAGGCTGCAGTCGTTGAGGTCCAATAGGTAACCAGGACCGCATATTTCTGCAGGTAGAGTTAGTTTTTTCTGACTTAGAGGCATCTAACAAATGCAAACATCCCGCCCGCGCGGAGGAAGCAGCGCGGACGAATAAGGAAGAAGGATTGAATGGCGGATTCTCAGATCCATGTCGCTCTTGCGGGTAACCCCAACTGCGGCAAGACCACGCTCTTCAACCTGATCACCGGTCAGAACGGTTACGTCGGTAACTGGCCGGGCGTCACGGTTGAGAAGAAGGAGGCCAAGCTCCTGAGTGACAAGAACGTCACCATCACGGACCTCCCCGGTATCTACTCGCTCTCCCCGTACAGCCCCGAGGAGCAGTGCTCGCGCGACTATCTTATGAGCGGTGAGCCCGATGTTGTCGTCCAGGTAGTCGACGCCACCAACCTCGAGCGTAACCTGTACCTGGCGCTTCAGGTCATCGAGACGGGTCTTCCCGTCGTCGTGGCCCTCAACATGTCCGACCTCGTCGAGAAGAACGGCGACAAGATCGATACCGGCAAGCTGTCGAAGAAACTCGGCTGCCCGGTCATCATGATTTCGGCCCTCAAGAACAAGGGCATCACCGAGCTCTTCGACCAGGTCAAGAAGTCCGCTGCCCAGAAGGGCAAGGTGCCGGAGCACAAGTTTGACTCCGCCATCGAGGATGTCCTCACCCACATCGAGAACAACCTGCCGGCAAGCGTTCCCGCGCAGAAGAAGCGCTACTACGCCGTCAAGCTGTTCGAGCGCGATGCGGACGCCACCAAGCTCGTGAACCTCTCCGCCGAGAAGGCCGAGCGCGTCGAGCAGCTCGTTGCCCAGTGCGAGAAGGATTGTGACGACGACGCCGAGTCTATCATCACCGGCGAGCGCTACGGTGTGATCGCCCACATCATCGACGAGTGCCTCACCAAGGCCCCGGCCAAGATGAGCACCTCCGAGAAGATCGACCGCGTGGTCACCAACCGTATCCTTGGTCTGCCGATCTTCATCGTGATCATGTTCGCCGTGTACTACATCGCCGTGTCCACCTTCGGCGGTACCGCGACCGACTTCACCAACGACCAGCTCTTCGGCGAGGACGGTTGGTTCGTGCTCGGCATGGGCCGCGACGCTTACGACGAGGCCTCCGGCGAGTACACGCAGGCCCAGGCTGAGATCGCCGCGTTCATTGACGCTGCCGACGCCAAGGGCATCGACGTCTCCGCCTACACCGACGCGACCGACGCCGAGGATGCCGACGCTGCTGCTGACGCCGTGAAGGCTATCGCTGCCGAGCCCGAGGCCAAGTCCGTCAAGGGCGAGGTCGAGGAGGACGAGGACGCCGGTACCGCCGCCGCGACCGTCACCGCCGCTCAGGCTGTGAAGGACCTCGACGTTGCCGAGCCCGAGCCGGCCGACTACGGCCCCTTTGTCCCGGGTATCGCCACCGCCGTGAGCGATGCGCTCATCGCTGCCGGCTCCGCTGAGGATTCTCTGGTTCACTCTCTTGTCGTCGACGGTATCGTCGGCGGCCTGGGTGCCATCTTCGGCTTCGTGCCGCAGATGTTCATCCTCTTCGTCATGCTCTCCTTCCTCGAGGACTGCGGCTACATGGCCCGCGTCGCCTTCATCATGGACCGCGTGTTCCGCCGCTTCGGCTTGTCCGGTAAGTCCTTCATCCCGATGCTCGTCTCCTCGGGCTGCGGCGTCCCCGGCGTCATGGCCACCAAGACGATCGAGAACGAGAAGGACCGTCGTATGACGGTCATGACCACGACGTTCATCCCCTGCGGCGCCAAGCTGCCGATCATCGCCCTGCTCATGGGATCGATCATCGGCCAGGATTCCACCTCTGCCGCATGGATCTCGCCGCTGTTCTACTTCCTGGGCGTCTTTGCTGTCATCGCCTCGGGCCTCATGCTCAAGAAGACCAAGCTCTTCGCTGGCCGCCCGACGCCGTTTGTCATGGAGCTCCCGGCCTACCACTTCCCGGCGATCCGCTCTTGGGCGCTGCACGTGTGGGAGCGCTGCTTCGCCTTCATCAAGAAGGCCGGTACGGTCATCTTCGCGTCGACCGTCGTCGTGTGGTTCCTCTCCAACTTCGGTAGCTACAACGGCGCCTTTGGCTTCCTGCCCGCCATGGAGGGCATCCCCGAGGAGTTCATGGACTACTCCGTGCTCGCCATGCTTGGCAACCTGATCTCCTGGATCTTCGCACCGCTGGGCTTCAGCACCTGGCAGGCCACGGCGCTCACCGTCTCTGGCCTCGTGGCCAAGGAGAACGTCGTCGCCACCGCCGGCTCGCTGCTGTCCGTCGCCGATGCCGGCGAGACCGATCCGAGCCTCTGGACCGCGTTCGCCGGTATGTTCCCCACCATGGGTGCCTGCGTCGCCTTCGGTGCATTCAACCTGCTGTGCGCCCCGTGCTTCGCTGCCATGGGTACCATCCGCAACCAGATGGATTCCGGCAAGTGGACCGCGATCGCTATCGGCTACGAGTGCGCGTTTGCCTGGGTGATCGGCCTGTTCATCAACCAGTTCTATAACCTGTTCGTGCTGGGTCAGTTCGGTATCTGGACGGTTGTCGCCATCGTGCTCTTCGCTGCGATGCTCTTCCAGATCTTCCGCCCTATGCCCAAGCATGCCTGGACTGACGAGGACGAGACCAACACCGTCGCTGCTGCTGCCTAGTTTGCGCGGCTAGACGGCATCCCCTGTGGGCCCGGACGCTTCCAAAAGCGCCCGGGCCTTTTTATGCCACCCCACATTGATCCCAAAGTGCCAGGGGGAATGGGGTCATTTTGGGGTCTCGGGTCTCGTGTGATCCCATTCCCCCTGGCACTTTGGGATCATTTTTTGCAAGAGGCTGTTGGCGTCAGAGCAAATAGGGTAGAGTAAGATTAGGCTAACAAGGAGGCTTTCATGGCACCTATTGATATCATTGTCCTTGCTCTCATCGGCATTGCGTTTGTGGCTGTGTGCGTTCGGGCGCATCGAAAAGGCATTTGTGCCGACTGCGCTCAAGGCGGATCATGCGGTGGAAGCTGTGGTGGCCATGGCGCCAAAAAATGCGCTGCTGCCAAGGGCATCGACCAGATCTACGACGACCTTTCACGCGGCGTGAAGTAGCGTTTGTCTTTAATCGTCGGCTCGGAGAACGGGACGCGGGGTTGTTTTTGCGGTATCGTCTTCCGTACACGAATCTCTTCGATCAGCGAAACGGAAGCAATCCCTGTGAGTACCTCGCGCGTCACCATGAAAGATATCGCCGCCAAGCTCGATGTCTCGGTCAACACCGTCCATAAGGCCGTGGCGGGTAAGCCCGGCGTGAGCGAGGCCTTACGAGTCAAGATCATCGAGACAGCAGAAGCCATGGGCTACCACCGCAACGAGAGCGCCTCCAACCTGCGCCGCAAGGACCTGCGGATCGCCGTGTGCCTGCCGAGCGCCACCAAGGAGGGCGTGTATTTCTACTCCTATCTGTGGAAAGGCTGCACGCGCTATGCCCATGAGCAGCGCGATCACGGTTTGACCTTTGAGATGCTTCCCTATGAGCTCGGCCGTTATGCCAGCGTACTCGAGGAACTGTTCGCGCGCCTCGAGGCGGGGGAGCATCTGGACGGTATGATCGCTTACAACCCCATCTCGGATGAGGAGTGTGCGGTGCTTACCCGTATCATCGAGCATGGCGTGAAGGTCCAGCTTATCGATGGCGACAAGCCGCAGACAGGGCGCTTTGGCGCCGCGATCGCCAACTATGGAGCCGCTGGTAACCTCATGGCCGAGCAGGCGGTCAATCTGCTCGGCGGCAGCACCAGCGCCGCGAGCGTCCTCCTGTTGACCGGCGATGCCTACACCGACTCGCATTATCAAGTGGCACGTGCCTTCCATTCCTACGTGGCCGAGCATGCGCCGAGCATCAAGATCGAAGATCTGCCCGGTGCCCATGCCGATGTCGATCGTCTGCGTTCCGAGCTCGGTGATCGCTTGATCGTTGATGGTCGACCCGAGCTGGTATGCAGCGTATTTGCCGTGGGCAGCGAGGTCGTGGCCGACGCCATTGTGGAGCACGACTTGGTGGGTAAGGTGCGAGCCATCGGTAACGACATCTTTCCCGAGAGCGCCGAGGCTCTGCGCCGCGGCATCTTTACCAACATCGTCTATAAGGACCCGGTTGGGATTGCCTACCGCGCCTCCAAACGGCTGGGTGACAATCTGCTTTGGGGAATTGTGCCCGAAGATGATGTTTGCCGCGGTCCCGTGGAGCTCGTGTTTGCAAGCAACCTGGACCAATATTGCAAACTTGCTGGAATCGCCACGGCGTAGCGGGGGATACCAGCGCAGCGCGTTTGCGAACGTACATTTTTTCGATTTGTGTATAGATTCATTCACGCCGAGGTGTGCCAAAGGGGCACGGAGTCTCAATTTTGGCGGTTACGTTAAGTTAAGTTGGGCGAAAACCAAGGTTTTGATCTCAGACGGGGGGTCAAAACAGCCTCACGAAGGGCCAAACACGTCATTGCGATCGCGCGCAGGATAGTCCAACTATACACAAATCGCCATTTTGTACGCTGTGAGTAGGACTCATTGAAGCGCAATACATAAAAACGAATATTAATAAGAAATAATGCAGAATCATAAATAACATGGTTTAAAGCCATTACGATCGCCTGTGTTGGCTGTTCAGAGCGCTCGCGAGTCGCTGCCGTTCATCCGCTGTACATGACCGTTCACATGAATTTAAAGGTGAACGTTCACCTTCGCCCGACTTTCCGTTATGATGGTGAACGTTCACCTAAGCAATATCGTGAAAGGTCGCGCTTTGAAGAACTTCATGGATGACAAAGACTTCCTGTTGAGCACCGAGACGGGCGAGCAGCTGTTCCACACGTATGCCGAGGGCATGCCGATCGTGGATTACCACTGCCACATTTCCCCGGAGGAGATCTTCGAGGACAAACGTTTCAAGAACATCACCGAGGTCTGGCTCGGCGGCGATCACTACAAGTGGCGCCTCATGCGCGCCAACGGCGTGGATGAGCGCTACATCACCGGCGACGCGCCCGATCGCGAGAAGTTCCAGAAGTGGGCCGAGACCCTGGGCCGTTGCGTGGGCAACCCGGTCTTCGAGTGGAGCCACCTTGAGCTCAAGCGCTTCTTCGGCTATGAGGGCGTGCTCAACAGCGACACCGCCCAGGAGGTCTGGGACCTTACGAGCGCCAAGCTTGCCGAGCCCGAGTTCACCTGCCGCAACCTCATCAAACAGTCGAACGTCCGCATGATCTGCACGACCGACGACCCGGCGGACAGCTTCGAGTGGCACAAGAAGATCGCCGGCGACCCCACGTTTGACGTGCAGGTCGTCCCTGCCATGCGCCCTGACGCGGCGCTGCGCATCGAGCGCGGCCAGGAGTTCGTGGACTACTGCAAGCACCTCGGTGAGGTCTGCGGCATCGAGATCCACAACTTTGCCGACATGAAGCAGGCCATCGCCAAGCGCTACGACGTCGCTCACGAGCTCGGTTGCCGCGCCTCCGACCATGCCCTCGACTACGTGATGTACGTCCCCGCGAGCGAGGCCGAGATTGAGAACATCTTCGAGCGCGCGCTGGCCGGCGAGCCACTCACCGAGCGCGAGGTCCTCGAGTACAAGACCGCCTTCATGCAGTTTGTCGCCGGCGAGTACGTGCGCCTCGGCTGGGCCATGCAGCTGCACTTTGGTTGCAAGCGCGACAACAACAAACCCATGTTCGCCAAGCTTGGCCCCGACACCGGCTACGACTGCATCTCCAACTACACCCCGGCCGACCAGCTCGCCGACTTCCTCAACTCCATCCAGGAGAAGTCGGGCCTGCCCAAGACCATCCTCTACAGCCTGAACCCCATCGACAACACCATGATCGATACCGTGATGGGCTGCTTCCAGGAGGCTCCCGTCGCCGGCAAGATCCAAAACGGCAGCGCCTGGTGGTTCAACGACAACGAGTGCGGCATACGCGACCAGCTCACCGCGCTCGCTAACGAGGGCGTGCTCGGCAACTTCGTGGGCATGCTCACCGACAGCCGCTCCTTCCTGTCCTATCCGCGCCACGAGTACTTCCGCCGCGTGCTGTGCGGCGTGATCGGCGAGTGGGTCGAGCAGGGCAAGTACCCCAACGACCAGAAGCTGCTCGGCACCGTCGTGCGCGACATCAGCTACAACAACGCCGTCCGCTACTTTGGCTTCGACCTCGATACTGTCGAGGCCTAGGCACGGCAGCCGTCAAGAGAGCTGCATCGCGGGGTGCCGCAGGCCACATGTGGCACCCCGCCCCGCACGCAACGCATCAGATGCATCATATTTAAGGAGTCAGATCGCATGGAGAACATCAGCTACGAGACGCTCGAGAAGAACGGCTTCGAGGGCTACCTCTGCCCGCAGGACGCGCCCGAGAAGGTGCTTCAGTTTGGAGAGGGCAACTTCCTGCGCGCCTTCGTCGACCGTTACTTCGACATGGCCAACGAGCTCACCGGCTGGAACGGCAAGGTCGTCATGGTCCAGCCCATCGCCGGCGGCTACGGTTTCGCCGACGGTATCAACGCCCAGTCCGACCTCTACACCGTGCTCATGCGCGGCAAGCTCGACGGCAAGACCTATGACGAGGCCCGTGTCGTGAGCTCTTGCAGCCGCTGCCTCAACCCCTACCGCGAGGCCGACTACCAGGCCATCATGGATGTTGCCGTCTCCGACGACCTCGAGATCATCGTCTCGAACACCACCGAGGCCGGCATCGCCTACGACCCCTCCTGCAAGGCCGACGACATGCCGCCCGCGAGTTTCCCGGCCAAGATGGCCCAGGTGCTCCATGCGCGCTGGAAGGCCGGCAAGCCGGGCGTCATCGTGCTTGCCTGCGAGCTCATCGACCATAACGGTGAGGAGCTGCTGCGCATCATGAAGCAGTATGTCGAGGACTGGGGCTGGGAGTCCGAGTTCGTCGCGTACATGGAGAACGACTGCACCATCTGCACCACGCTCGTCGACACCATCGTCCCGGGCCGCATCCGCGATCCCAAGGAGGCCGAGGCCGTGGCCGAGCGCCTGGGCTTCGAGGATCCCTTCCTCACCGTGCGCGAGCCCTTCCAGATGTGGGGCATCCAGGGCGACGAGTCCCTGGTCGAGAAGCTGCCCTTCGTGAAAGCGGGCCTGCCCGGCGTCTTCGTCACGCCCGACGTCACGCCCTACAAGAAGCGCAAGGTCCGCATCCTCAACGGCGCCCACACCGGCTTTGTCCCGGGTTCCTGGGTTGCCGGTTTCGACATTGTGCGCGACTGCATGCATGACGAGACCGTCAAGGGCTTCATGGACAAGATGCTCCACGACGAGGTCATCCCGACGCTTGCCGCCGACCTGGACGTCGACGACTGCAAGGCCTTCGCCGACGCCGTCGCCAACCGCTTCGATAACCCGTTCATCGACCACCAGCTGCTTTCGATCTGCCTGAACTCTACCGCCAAGTGGCGCGCCCGCGACCTGCCCACGCTCAAGGACTACGTTGCCATGACCGGCGAGCTGCCCCGCTGCCTCGCCACGAGCCTGGCTACGCTCATCAGCTTCTACACGCAGGAGCTCGTGGGCCGCGAGGATGACGGTCTGCACCTGCGCCGCGCCGACGGTACCGAGTACACCGCCCAGGATGACGCCTTCGTGCTCGACTTCTATGCCAAGCATGCCGGCGAGGACGACGCCGCACTCGTGCATGCGGTGCTCACGGACGAGCAGATGTGGGGCGAGGACCTCACGCAGATCGCCGGCCTCGAGGACTTTGTGGTCAAGGCGCTCGCCGTCGTGCGCGCCGAGGGCGCCAAGCAGGCTTTCGCGAACGCGATCGCCTAGCGCGCTGACGAGGGGATAGTTACTTTGAACACCATTCAGATCGATCCGCGCGACAACGTGATCGTGGCGCTCTCGCCCATCCCGGCAGACACAGCCGTGGACGTGCCGGGTGTGGGCACCGTGACCGCGACGGAGTTGATCCCGCAGGGACACAAGATGGCCGTGCGCGCTATCAAGGCGGGGGAGAACGTCGTCAAGTACGGGCTTCCCATCGGCCACGTGACGGTGGATGTCGAGCCCGGCCAGTGGCTCCACACCCATAACGTCAAGACCAACCTTTCGGGCGAGGTCGAGTACAGCTACCATCCGGCGCACCCCACGGTCGCGCCCGTCGAGCCCGAAACCTTCATGGGCTTCCGTCGCGCTGACGGCCGTGCCGCCACGCGCAACGAGCTCTGGATCATCCCGACGGTCGGCTGCGTCAACGAGGTCGCCCGCGCCATGGCCGAGAATGCTCAGGATCTGGTGGACGGCTCCCTCGAGGGCGTCTACTACTTCCCGCATCCCTTCGGCTGCTCGCAGACCGGTGCCGACCATGCGCAGACCCGCCGTCTGCTCGTGGCTCTTTCGCGCCATCCCAACGCCGCGGGCGTGCTGTTTCTCTCGCTCGGCTGCGAGAACTGCACGCACCAGCAGGTGCTCGACGAGCTCGGCGATTTCGATCCCGAGCGCGTGCGCTTCCTCACCTGCCAGGACGTGGCGGACGAGCAGGTCGAGGGCCACAAGATCCTGACCGCGCTCGCCGAGCGCGCCAAGCTTGCCAAGCGCGAGCCCATCCCGGCGAGCGAGCTTGTCGTGGGCCTCAAGTGCGGCGGCTCCGACGGCCTCTCCGGCATCACCGCCAACCCCACGATCGGCCGCGTGAGCGATATGGTCGTGGCCCGCGGCGGCACGTCCGTGCTCACCGAGGTGCCCGAGATGTTCGGTGCCGAGTCCATCCTGCTCGACCGCTGCGAGAACCAAGAGATCTTCGACGAGGCTGCTGACATGCTCAACGGCTTCAAGGACTACTTCCTGTCCCACGGCGAGGTGGTGTACGAGAACCCGAGTCCCGGCAATAAGGACGGCGGCATCACCACGCTCGAGGACAAGAGCTGCGGTTGCGTGCAGAAGGGCGGTAGCGCCCCCATCGTCGACGTGCTGCCCTATGCCGGGCGCGTCACCAAGCACGGCCTCAACATGCTCTGCGCTCCGGGCAATGACATGGTCTCGACTACGGCCCTCACGGCCGCCGGCTGCCATGTGATCCTGTTCTCGACCGGCCGTGGTACGCCTTTCGGTGCGCCGGCGCCCACGCTCAAGGTGTTCACCAACCAGCGCCTGTGCGACCATAAGGCCAACTGGATGGACTTCAACGCCGGCGTGGTGGCCACGGGTGAGCGCACGCTCGACGAGGCCGCGCAGGATCTGTGGAAGGTCGTGCTCGATTGCGCGAGCGGCAAGCAGACGAGTGCCGAGCGTCGCGGCTGCCACGAGATTTCAATATGGAAAGACGGAGTTTGTCTCTAGTATGAATCGGCCGGTCCCGTGCCGTTAAACGGGGCGGGGGAGGTAACTCATCATGCAACTTTCGGTGGTTTGGAAGTGCGCTCGCGCCGCGGCGATCGAGCTACACGACGGCAGCCTGTTCAAGACCGGTGAGCCGTTCAAGCTCTTTATCAACGACGTCGAGCGCGGCGAGACCGATCGCGTCGTGACCTATGTCGACAACCTCGAGCCGCAGACGGTCTACCGCGTGCGCCTCGAGCGCGGCGAGGACGTGGCCACCACGGTCATCGTCACCGACGACGAGACGTTTACCTTGAACGTCCGCGACTTCGGCGCGGCGGGTGACGGCGAGCGCGACGACACCACGTCGATCCAGGCCGCCATCATGAGCTGTCCCGACAAGGGCCGTGTACTCGTGCCGGCGGGCACCTATCGCATCTCCTCGCTCTTTCTCAAGAGCAACATCTCGCTCGAGCTCGCCGAGGGCGCCACGCTCAAGGTCCGCTTCGATCGCGAGAACCTGCCCTACCTCCCCGGCAATATCGAGGGCGAGCCCGGCCAGGGGCACGCCGGCTCCGGCATCCTGCCCCTCGGCACCTGGGAGGGCGAGTCCTGCCGCATGTTCTGCGGCGCCATCATGGGCATGGGCGTGCGCGGCACCACGGTCTACGGCCGCGGTGTCATCGACGGCCAGGCGAGCTTCGACGAGGACAACTGGTGGTTCGAGGCCAAGAAGATCCGCATTGCTGCGCGCCCGCGCCTGATCTTCCTGTCCGAGTGCCGCCACATGGCCTTCGCCGGTATCACCGTGCGCAACAGCCCCAGCTGGAACATCCACCCCGTCCTGTCGAGTCATCTGGGCTTTTGGTGCCTCAACATCGAGGGCCCCAAGGTCTCGCCCAACACCGACGGCCTCGATCCCGAGAGCTGCTGCAGCGTGACCATCAAGGGCTGCCACTTCTCCGTGGGCGACGACTGCATCGCCGTCAAGAGCGGAAAGCTCTCCATGCCCCGCGCGCTGCGTCCGCCCACCCGCGACGTGCTCATCGAGCAGTGCTACATGCACGACGGTCACGGCTCGATCGTGCTGGGCTCCGAGATCTCGGGCGGCGTGTGCGGTTTCACAGCGCGCAACTGCCTCTTTGAGCGCACGGACCGAGGTCTGCGCGTCAAGACCCGCCGCGGGCGCGGCAAGGATTCCGTCGTGGTGGGCGTGTGCTTTGAGAACATCAAGATGGACGAGGTCAAGGTGCCCTTCGTGGTCAACTCGTTCTATTTTTGCGATGTGGACGGCAAGACGGATTACGTTCAGTGCCGCGATGCGCTGCCGATGGATGACCGTACGCCCAAGGTGGCGTCGCTCTGCTTCAAGGACATCGACGCCACCAACTGCCATGCCGCCGCAGCCTATGTCACGGGCCTGCCCGAGAGCCGTATCGACATGCTCGAGCTGCATAACGTCCATGTGGACTTTGCCGAGAATCCCGAGCCCTTTGTGCCGGCCATGGCCTGCGGTGTCGAGGAGATGACCCGCAAGGGCTTTATCGCCGAGCACGTGGGAACGCTTTTGCTCGACCACGTGGATATCGAGGGCGCCGAGGGCGACGAACTCGTGCTCACCGATGTCAACCATGTTGTACGTGAGTAGGCATTACTAAGGGAACGTTAACCTACTTTCGTCAAGCTGAGTTAATCTACAGATGGGCCGAACGGTGGTGAACCGTTTGGCCCATCTTTTTTAGATGATATCAATTACCTTCAGATACCTGCCCGTATGCCGTTGAACGGGCTCTATTTCCGTTCACCGATGATTTAGGACCGTTTAACTCTTCTTTCCAAGTGAACGTTCACCTATAATTTCACTTTGGTTATAGTTAGGTTAACGTTCACCCAGTAGCCAGGGTGATTGTTGCGAGTTCACCTCGATGCCCGCGCGTCGTGTCTGGACGCACCGTTTCGCAATATCCTAAGGAGAGGGGATTCACGGTGTTCAAAGTCGGTAAGAAACGAAAGATCACATTCTGGACGAGGCTCGGCTTCGGTATGGGCGGCATGCTCAACTCCGGCGCCCTGAGCTTCACTCACAGCTACATGGTGCTGTTCCTGTCCACCGAGTGCGGTCTGTCCGCAGGCGAGGCAGCGCTCATCAGCTCGTTTGCCATCTATCTCAACGCCATTCTGTGCCCGCTCATGGGTTTCGTGGCCGATAACTTCTACGCCACCAAGATCGGCCGCATCTTCGGTCGTCGCCGCTTCTGGATCCTGCTCGCCATCCCGATGATGATCGCCGAGCCGCTCATCTTCGTGGCCACGCCGTTTGGATTCCCGTACTACTTTGCGCTGTATCTGATCTACAACATCGCGTACACGTTCTGCACCGCCAACCTCTCGCCGCTTACCATCGAGATGACCGACGACTTCAAGGAGCGCACGTACCTCACCGGTTACAAGCACCTCTTCGGCAACGCAGCCGGCTTCCTCATGGCCGCACTCGTGGGCTTCGGTTTCGGCACCTTTGGCGAGACCAACCCGTTCAGTTACTTTATCATCGCCGCGATCAACGCCTCCGTCATGGCCATCTCGCTCATCTGCGTGTACCTCTCCACCTGGGAGCACACGCCCGAGGAGGTCGCCCAGGAGAAGATCGAGTCCGTCGGCAGCGCTATCAAGAAGTTCTTCATCGACGTTATCTCGACGTTCCGCAACAGGTCCTTTCGCCGCGTGCTGTACGCACAGATCTCGACCAAGCTTGCCGCCGCCTGCTGGTCTGCCTGCCTGAGCTTCTTTATCGTCTACTGCCTGCAGATCCCCAAGTCCTATGAGTCCGTGATGGAGATGCCCGGCAAGGTCGTCGCTATCGTGTGCACCGCCGTGTGGGTCGCCCTCATGGCCAAGAAGGGCTTCCACAAGTCCTGGTACCTTGCCAACGTGGGCTGCGCCGCGTGCATCCTCGCGTACAACTACTTTGCATACGGCCAGATCAACGGCACCTCGACGGTTGCCATCGCCATGATCGCCTACCCCGTGATCTTCGCCATCTGGAAGTTCTTCTATGTTGGCTTCCAGTATCTGCCCGACGTTCTGCTCAACTACATCCCCGATGTCGACGAGCTCATCACCCTGCGTCGTCGCGAGGGCATCTACAGCTCCGCCCAGCAGCTCTGCCAGCAGATCGCCCAGGCTGTGGCCGTGAACGTCTGGGCCGTCGTGCTCGCCGCCTCCGGCTTCATTCAGTCCGCCGGCAACTCCGACACCGTGACCCAGCCCGCCACCGTGCCGCTGTACATCTGCCTGTACATGATCATCGGTTGCGCCGGCTTCTTTATCCTGGCTGCGATCTTCGCCCGTGGCATCAAGATCGACAAGGAGCAGTGCGACGTGCTCTGCGACGAGATCAAGCGTGTCAAGGAGGGTGGCAAGATGGCCGACGTCAAGCCCGAGGTCAAGGCTTTGTGCGAGGAGCTCTCCGGCTTCAAGTACGAGGACTGCTTCGCCCACAACAACGTGGGCTACCAGGACGGCTCCATCACGCCGGCTGCGTAGCGCCCACAACGTTCGCGTCCACTTCCAAGGCCGCGCCGCTGGACCTCCGGCGGCGCGGCCTTTTGATTGGGGGATGGGGGTGGCCAGCGAGCGAGGGTTTGGCTGGGAGCAGGGGATTCTTGCCCCCGTCACCGGTCGATTGCACAAAACGTGTACACCAGCGGCCAAAGTTGTCATTTTTAGCCAACTTTGGCCGCTGGTGTACATGATCGTGGTGGGGCGGGAGAAGACGAGGCACTTGACGTCAGGCATCAGATAAAGGGACAGTCCCTTTGCCCCATCTTACCGAGGATGTATGAGAGAGGAAGAACCATGACGATTAAAGCTTTGAAGGACTCGACGATCTGTTGCTTTGGCGACTCGACCACGTGGGGTGACAACGGTACCGGCGCGGGCGGTCCCGCGATCAGTTGGACGAGCCATCTGGGAGCGCTGCTCGGTGGCGCCACGGTCGAGAACTATGGCGTCAAGGGGTCGCGCATCGCCGTCAAGGATGATCGCGCGGATTCGTTTGTGGAGCGCGTGGGCGAGATCGACGACGCAGCCGATATCTACCTGGTGTGGGGCGGCGTCAACGACTTCAGCCGCAACGTGCCGCTCGGTGTACCGGGGGAGGAGAGCCGCGCCACGTTCTACGGTGCGCTCGAGTATCTGGTTCGCACGATCACCGAGCGCTCGCCGCAGGCGCGGCTCGTCTTCATGACGCCCGCTAAGACGAGCGGCAAGCACGAGAAGGATATCCCGGCGAGCAACGAGCCCAACCATCTGGGACTCACGCAGGCTCCCTATGCCCAGGCGGTGCGCGACGTGTGCGAGCGCTTCTCCGTCCCGGTCATCGACCTCTATGCGGCAAGCGGCATCAGTCCGTTTTTGCCCGAGCACCGCGAGCTGTATATGCCCGACGGCCTTCATTACTCGCCGGCCGGCTACGAGCGCCTGGCGCAGCGGATCGCGGCGGGCCTCGTGGCGATCTGCGGATAAGGTGACGGGACGGCCCCCTTGCCTTATCCATGCCGCCGTTTGCGGCTGCTAGGGGACCGTTGACGGAAGGCGCTAGGGGTAACGTTCACCTGTGAGCTTTCCGGTACTACACTTTGGGTTAACGTTCACCTTCATGTCATATCAGGGGAGATCACATGGGTTGCAACAAGATCCTCGACCGTTATATCGAGCAGCTGGTCGAGAACTCCACACCGCAGGCGCCCGCCTGGAACATCGAGAAGATTCGTGCCGGCAAGCCCAACACCTGGAACTACATCGACGGCTGCATGATCAAGGCCCTGATCGAGCTCTTCGAGATCACCGGCAAGCAGGGCTATCTCGAGTTTGCCGACGAGTACATCGATTTCTTTGTCGAGGATGACGGCCAGATCAAGCACTACGACCCACAGGCCTACAACCTCGACAACGTCAACTGCGGCAAGACCCTCTACAAGCTCTACGAGCTCACCGACAAACCCAAGTATCGAGCGGCCATGGATACCATCTACGCCCAGCTCGAGAGCCAGCCGCGCACACGTGAGGGCGTCTTTTGGCATAAAGCGATCTATCCCAACCAGATCTGGCTCGACGGCATGTACATGGCGCAACCGTTCTATATGCAGTACGAGCTGAGCTTCCACAACCGCCGCGCGTGCTCGGACAGCTATCACATGTTCCAGGTTGTCCATGACCTCATGCGCAATCCCTTGAACGGCCTCTATTACCACGCCTACGATTCGAGTCGCAAGCAGTTCTGGTGCGACCCCGTCACCGGCCTTTCGGCCAACTTCTGGTTGCGCGCCGAAGGCTGGTTTGCCATGGCGCTCATCGATACGTGGGAGCTCATGCCGCCCTCGATGTCGGCCGAGAAGGACGGTTTGCGCCATATGTTCGTCGACCTGGTCGATGCCATGCTGCCCTATCAGGATGCCGAGACCGGTATGTGGCACCAGGTGATCAACCTGCCCAACATCGCCCCCAACTACCTGGAGGAGAGCGGCAGCGCGATCTTCGCCAACGCCATCATGAAGGGCGTGCGCCTGGGCGTGCTCGACGAGCGCTACTGGGAGGCCGGCCGCCGTGCGTTCGACGGCATCTGCCGCACGTGCCTCTCCGAGAAGGACGGCGAGCTCGCGCTCGATAACATCTGCCTGGTCGCGGGCCTGGGCAACAAGACCCACCGCGAGGGCACCTTTGGCTACTACATGAGCGAGCCCGTGGTGCAAAACGACGCCAAGGGCGTAGCGCCGCTCGTGCTCGCCTATATCGAGACCATGCGCCATGAGCAACTGCATGGTAAGTGCGATCCGCTGAGCCCGTCTGGCTGCTGCTCGATCGAGGACCCGTTCGATGGATACACGCCGGGCATCAACGCCAAGGGTCGTGAGTAGGGTGGCTGAGCAGATGGCAGCCGAACGTCCGGTTCCAGTGAACGCCCCCGCCATCACGCCGGGCGTGCGTCTGCACGATCTGCCCGAGGGCACCGTCGAGGAGCGGATCCGCATGGCGGGGCAGCTGGGCTTCGAGTGTATCCAGCTGCCGAGCAAAGTGCTCTACAAGTCCTTCGGCATCGACCGCGGCGGCCTCACCCGTGAGCTCGCCGACCATCTGCGCGGCGTGCTCGAGGAGGCGGGCGTGAGGGTCGCGGTGCTCGGCTGCTACAAGAACCTGGCCACGCCCGACCAGCATCAGCTGCTCGACAACATCGCCGAGTACGAGGCGTGCTTTAGGTTTGCGGGCTGGCTCGGCGGCTGCCCGGTGGGCACGGAGACCGGCCGTCCTAACATCGAGAATAAGGTAGCCGACGACCGCAAAACGGGCGTGGCGCTCGAGACTTTTTGCATGACGCTTGCCCGCGTGTGCTCGATCGCCGAGCAGGAGGGCACCGAGCTCTTGATCGAGCCCGGTTGGAACGAGGTCGTCAACACCCCGGAGCGCTGCCACGCGGTGCTGGAGCGCGTGTCGAGCGCCGCCCTTGGCGTGATCTACGACCCGGTGTCGCTGCTACACCCCGCGATCGTGGGCGAGGCGGCCGAGCAGGTCTCGCGGATGCTCTATCTGTGCGGCAGCAAGATCCGCGTACTGCATGCGAAGGATTACGAGGTCGTGCATAACGAGGACGAGGCCGGCTGGTGCGACGGGACGGGCATGCGCCTGGTCTGCCATGGTGTGGGAGAGACGGGGCGCTTTGACTTCGAGCCCGTCGTCGCCTGGGCTGCGGCCGCCTGCCCGGGGATCCCGTGCGTGGTCGAGAACAGCACGCCCGCGACGCAGCGCGGATGCCTTGAACTGCTCGAGGGGATGGCGCACCGCAACGGCGTTGTGCACCGGGAGATGTAGGACAGGAGCTGCATCCTGCCGTGCATGGCCCCGTCGGCGCGATCGTCCGTGTCGATGGGACCTTTGTATCGAGAGCCAATTGGGGCAAGGGACAGACCCTTTGTCCTATTATTATTTAGGAAACCGATTTCGTAATGGTTGAAGAGGGGAATCTATGGCCATTCATATCGTCGAGGAAGCCAACCGCTGCCTCGGTTGCAAGCGTGCGTTCTGCCAGATCAAGGGCTGTCCGGTGTCGACACCCATTCCACAGGTGATCGAGCTCTTCAAGGAGCGCCGGCTCGAGGAGGCGGGCGAGCTGCTCTTCGAGAACAACCCCATGAGCGCCGTCTGTTCCATGGTCTGCAACCACTCCGGGCAGTGCGAAGGAGCCTGCATCCAGGGACGCAAGGGGTCGCCGATCCATTTCTCGAGCATCGAGAACTACATCTCCACAGCCTATCTCGACCGCAAGGAGTGGTTGCCGGCGCCGTCATGCGGCAAGAAAGTCGCCGTCGTGGGTTCCGGCCCCGCGGGTATCACGGCGGCCATCAAGCTTGCACAGCGCGGATGCGCCGTCACCGTGTTCGAGCAGCGCCCCGAGATCGGCGGCGTGCTCGAGTACGGCATCCCGGAGTTTCGCCTGCCGCGCTCACTCGTTCAAAAGTACCGTCATGTGATGTGCTCGCTTGGCGTGCGCGTGCGCCCGTCGACCACGATCGGCGGCGCGCTGCACCTGGACGACCTGCTGCGCGACGGCTATGACAGCGTCTTTGTGGGCACCGGCACCTGGCGCGCCCGCAAGCTGGGGATTCCCGGCGAGTCGCGCGGCAACGTGCTCTTTGGCATCGACTACCTCGTTGACCCCACGAGCGTGGCGATCGGCGAGAACGTGGCCGTGATCGGTGCCGGCAACGTTGCCATGGATGTGGCGCGCACGGCACTGCGCTCGGGTGCGCGTAAGGTCACGATCTATGCGCGCTCGCGCCATATCTCCGCGATCCAGGACGAGGTCGAGCTGGCGGAGCTCGACGGCGCGGAGCTCGTCTGCGGCAAGTCCATCACCGCGATCGACGACGACGGCCCCGTGTTCAAGACGGCCATGTTCGACGAGGAAGGCAAGGTCACGGGCTATGAGGACGAGCTCGACCACGTGACGGCCGACACGGTGGTCATCGCCGCCTCGCAGGTGCCCAAGGACAAGCTCGTGCTCACCACGGGCGGCCTGGAGACCGATGACCGCGGGCTGCTCTCGGTCGATGAGCACGGCATGACGACGGTACCGGGCGTCTTCGCGGCGGGCGACGTGGTCGCGGGGCCGCTCACCGTGGTCCACGCCGTCGCCGGCGCCAAGGTCGCCGTCGCGGGCATGCTGGCGTACATGGGGGCTGTAGACCGACGATGACAGTGCGGGCCATCGGGTCAAACGTTCTCGATGGCCTTTAGCGGGCAAACCGTCTGCCGGCGAAAATCTACCGTTCGCCGGTGCTATCAAATGCCGCTCTTGCATGTGGCCGATGACTTAAAGTGCCTAAAACGGCTGATTTACCTGCGTAAATAATGCAAACCACATCAATTTGAGTAACTCGGGAAAAACGATGCGGCAATAAAACATCCTCCTTGCGGTTAACTGATAGTCGAAAGGAGGCGCCATGAGGCCCACGAAGCGACAGATCGACATCCTGCGTTACCTCAACGATTGCGGTGAGGTCGAGCTCAGACAGCTCTGCTCCGTGCTGGGCGTCACCTCGAGCACGGTGCGCAGCGAGCTTCGCGCGCTCGAGGACGTCACGACTTCCGCCGGTATCATGGTGCATCTGACCCCGGGCAATATCGTGGTCGTCGATGGGGCTCAAAACCTTCCCAACCTCCTGGCCGAGCTTGCGGGCGATGCCGCGATCGGTACCGACGAGCTCATCAACCTCTACCTCATCTTTGCCGAGGGCTTTGTGACCATGCAGGAGATTGCCGATGCCCTGCATGTGAGCAAATCGCTGGTTGAGAAGCGTATCGCCCGTCTTAAGGCGGACGGCGCCGTCGCCATCAGGTCAGAGCGCCGTCTGGGCGCCGCCTTTGGCGGCACACCGTATGAGCGCGTCGCGGCGTGCGTCGACCTGCTTCTGCCTTATGTCCCCGGCATCGACTTTCTCATGGAGCTCGCGGTCATCGAAGGCGAGGGCATCCCCGTTTTCGAGGGGCTTTCGCGCAAACGCATCGAGGCCGGCGTGGCGTTCGCCCGCGAGCTTCGAAGCGATGCGAACGAGAGTCTGACCGACGACGCCTACCGCCGTCTGCTGCTCTCCGCGGTCTTTTTGCTGAGCGACGACGCCCCCGGCTCCGACGATCCAGCGATGTTCGAGATCGGCGCTGACGTCGCCACGCCACAGCCGTTTGATCTGGACGGCTCGCTCGTACAGCTTGCCTCGTTGCCCGACGCGCTGCCGTATCGCCGCCGTGTCGAAAAGGCCGCTCGCGACAGTCGTGCGAATTTCACCGAGTCGCAGCTGCGTTTTCTTACCGGCCTTATGGCCTCGGTCCGCAAATCGCGCAAGCTCGACCTCGACGAGGTCGCGCAGGAGATGGATTCCTTTGTGCTCGATCTGCTGTCCGAGATCGCGGATACGCTCGCCGTCGATCTGCGCGACGACCGCAAGCTCCGCCAAGGCCTGTCGCTCCATATCTATACGACGGTGATCCGCCGCGACAACGTTCCCACAGTTCTCGACCCCTATCAGGAGCAGGAGATCAAGCACCGCTATCCGCTGGGGTTCGAGATGGCGACGGTCGCCGCCAACAAGATCGATGCCGTGTTCGGCTATCGTCTGAGCGAGACCGAGATCGTATACCTCGCCCTGCATTTCCAGGTCGCCATCGAGCGGCAGCTCTCCGATCGCCGCGAGATGAGCGCCGTCGTCGTCTGCCATTACGGGCAGGCCGCGGCTAACCTTATCGCCGAGAAGGTCGGACGTCTGTTTCCATCGCTCTCCATCAAAGCGATCCTGTCGCTTCAGGATTACCTCGATACCACCGAGACCTTCGATGTGGTGCTTGCCACCGAGCGCGTGCCGCCCACCACGGCCGAGGTCATCTACGTCTCACCGGCCCTGCGCGGCAACGAGCTCGACCGCATCCGTCAATGCGTCAACGACCGCATCGTGACCGACATGATCGAGAAGCGCATCCAAGAGGCCGACGTGCTCGAGGTTCCCGCAGGATCCACCTGCGACGATGTCTTACACCTGCTTATCGACCACCTTGAGGCCCTGGGTGCGGTGGACCAGGAGTTCTACGATTCCGTCGAGGCGCGCGAGGCCATCAGCCCCACGAGCCTCAACTATATCGCCGTGCCGCACGGCAACCCCGAGATCATCCGTGAGTCCCATCTGGTGATCGGGCGTTCGCGCGAGGGTGTCGAATGGGGTGGCGCCACGGTCAACTGTGTCTTTCTCTTCGCCTGCTCGACCATCATTCTGAGCGAGCATCCGGCCGTCTTCTCAAGGTTTTACCGCAGGCTTGCGAGCCTCGATAAACAGGGTGGGATCAACGACCTCGTCGGGGTCCCGGCGGATCTGTTCCGCCAAAAGTTGATCTCGATCATGTCCGCCGACAAGTAAGGGAGGTTTCGATGCTCGAAACCATGATGAACCCGGGCGATGTCCATATCGGCGTCAAGCCCGTGGAGCCCACGAAAGAGGCTGCCATCAAGGCTGCCGCGGGGCTGTGTCTGGATTCCGGCGCGTCGTTCGAAGAGCTATGCGACGCGTTTTTCAAACGAGAGGAGGAGGGGTCGACCGGCTGCGGAAGCGGAATCGCCATTCCGCATGCCAAGATCGCCGGGGAGGTGACTCCCAAGGTCGTGGTGGTTCGCTTTGCCGAACCCATCGAGTGGGAGGCTATCGACGATGCACCCGTGAGCGTCGCCGTCTGCCTGGTAATGCCCATGGTCGATGAGGGCAACACCCATCTGGCTGTGGTGTCGCGTTTCGCCCGCAAGTTGGCGTCGAGGGACTTTATCGAGAAGCTCGAGACCATTGCGAGCGAGCAGGAACTGTATACGTATCTGATTGAGAATGTGGAGGACTGACATGAAGATCGTCGGTGTCACCAAATGCCCCACGGGCATCGCACACACCTATCTTGCAGCCCAAAAGCTCGAGGAGGCCGGCAAGGATCTTGGCTTTGAGGTCAAGATCGAGACCCAGGGTTCCCAAGGAACCGAGAATCGCCTGACATCGGCCGAGATCGCTGCGGCCGACTACGTGATCGTCGCCGCCGACGTGGCGATCGACGAGAAGGAGCGCTTCGCCGGCAAGCAGGTCACCGAGATGGAGATCAAGCCGGTCATCAAGGACGCGGCCGCAGTGCTCAAGGCGCTGCCCGAGACGTCGCACAAGCAGGGTGGCTCCGCTGCCGCCGTCAGCGACGATGCCGATAAGGTGAGCCCCGTCAAGGCTCTTATGAACGGCACTTCGCACATGATCCCGTTCGTTGTGGTCGGCGGCCTGTTCATCGCGCTTTCCATCGCACTCGGCGGTACCGCCACCAAGGACGGCATGGCCGTTGCCGAGGGCTTCTGGGGCACCATGAACGCCATCGGCAGCGCTGCATTCGGCCTCATGTACCCGATCCTTGCGGGCTACATCGCTTATTCGATTAGCGGTCGAGCGGCGCTCGCCCCGGCTATGATCGGCGCTCAGGTTGCAGTGACGCCGGCCATTCTGGGAACCGAGGCGGGTACCGGATTCCTGGGTTGCATCGTCATGGGCTTTGCTGCTGGCTACCTCGTCAAATGGTTCAACAGCTGGCCCGTTCCGCAAGCCATTAAACCTATTATGCCCATTTTCGTGATCCCGTTGGTCGGAACCGGCCTTATTTCCGCCGTCTTCATCCTTGTTCTGGCCCAGCCCGTCGCTTGGCTCATGACGTCGCTCAATGCCCTGCTCGCGAGCCTCGCTGCCGATACCTCGACGTCGATCCTGCTCGGTCTCGTGCTCGGCGGCATGGTCGCCGTCGATATGGGCGGTCCGGTCAACAAGGTCGCCTTCCTCTTCGGTACCGCCGCTATCGCCGAGGGCAACCCCGAGATCATGGGTATGGTCGCCGCTGCTATCCCCGTGCCGCCGCTGGCCTGCGGTCTCGCCACGCTCATCTATCAGAAGGGCTTTAACGACGAGCAGAAGAGCTCTGGCATCTCCGCGCTGCTCATGGGCTGCATCGGCATCACCGAGGGCGCCATCCCCTTCGCCGCCGAGGATCCCGGTCGCGTGCTCCCGAGCATCATCGCCGGATCCGCCGTTGCCGGTGCCATCGCGGGCGTGTTTGGCATCACCGACGTCGTGCCTCACGGCGGCCCTATCGTGGGTGTGCTCGGCGCCACGAACAACCTCCTGCTGTTCCTGGTCGCCATCGTCGCCGGCACGGTTGTCGCCGCGGCCCTGATCGCCGCCTTCAAGAAGGCTGCCGACAAGAAGAAGGCTGCTGCCACTGCATAAATGGCCGTACCTGTCGATTTCACGGTCCCTTCTTTCGCCCTGTCTGCATTTGAGCAGGCAGGGCGTTTCGCGCGCGCATGCTTACGAGTGCGATATTCGCTTCCGTCACATGCCACTCGCTTGTCACGTACCGCCCGCTACGCGCCGCCCGCTCAAAACATGTACATCAGCAACCGAAGATGTCGTTTTCGGTCAACTTTGGATGGTGGTGTACACCTTTGGCGGGGGCGGCAGGAGATGGGGTTTCTGACACGAGGCCCTTGCTGCCAAAAAAGGCGGCCACCCGAGCTGATTTGGGTGGCCGCCTCTTTGCGTTGACGTTTTATGTCGAGGTTTGACGATAGGGGAGTGATTACAGCCCCAGGATCTCCTTGACCGATGTGATGATGGCCTCGTTGGTGGCGTTGGCGAAGAAGTACTCCTGGAAGTGCTCGCCGGCCAGAGCGCCCTTCACCAGGTCCTGATCGAGCTCGCCCAGGATGCCGACGAGCGGACGCATGGTGACGGCGCGCACGCCGTCGAGGATCTTCTTGTTGCGCTGCTCGGGCTCGACGCGCTCGGCCGGATAGCCGTTGCCGGAACCAAAGCCAAAGAGCTTCTCGAAGGTGTACTCGAGGTTGAGCTCCTGGCCCCAGCCGTTCTTGAGGGCAAAGGGTATGGCGACGGCATTACCATCGTTGACCTGGGCGAACGTGTAAGCGTCCAGCGGGTCGGCGACATGGCCGCAGAGCACGCCCGGGAAGGAGTTGCAGGCGAGCATGGCTCCCTCGCCGGTGCCGCAGCCGGTCACGACGTAGTCGGCAGCGCCGGAGTTGAGCAGCACGGCGGCCAAGATGCCGTTCTGGACATAGGTGAGGGGAGCGGAGCCCTCCTCGGCATACATGCCATAGTTAAAGACGGTGTGGCCCATGGGCTCGACGACCTTCTTGAGGGCGGCCTCGATCATGGGGTTCTTGGAGTTCTGAGAGTTCTCGTTGATCAGGGCGATTTTCATGGACAGTTCCTTTCTTGGAAAAATCGGACAATGCGGCTTGGTGTCATTGCTCGGATTGGATTAACTCAAATGTGGGCGGCCGCAGTGCCTACTGCGGTTGCTTACCGATATAGGCGAGGATTCCGCCGTCGACGTAGAGGATGTGGCCGTTGACGAAGTTCGACGCATCGCTCGCCAAAAAGACGGCCGGCCCCTTGAGATCCTCGACCTCGCCCCAGCGCGCGGCCGGGGTCTTGGAGACGATGAACTGGTCAAAGGGGTGACGGCTGCCGTCGGGCTGCTTCTCGCGCAGCGGCGCGGTCTGCGGCGTGGCGATGTAGCCCGGTCCGATGCCGTTGCACTGGATGTTGGCCTCGCCGAACTCGGAGCAGATGTTCTTGGTGAGCATCTTGAGGCCGCCCTTGGCGGCGGCGTAGCCGGCGATGGTTTCGCGGCCGAGCTCGCTCATCATCGAGCAGATGTTGATGATCTTGCCGTGACCCTTGGCGATCATGCCGGGGATGCAGGCCTTCGACACGATGAACGGCGCGTTGAGGTCGATATCGACGACGCGACGGAAGTCCTCGGCGCTCGTCTCGAGCATCGGGGTACGCTGGATGATGCCGGCGTTGTTGACGAGGATGTCGGGCGTGGTGCCAAAGTCGGCTTCGATCTGGGTAACGAGCTCGGTCACGGCCTGCTCGTCGGTGACGTCGCACACGTAGCCGTGCGCCTCGAGACCGATCTCTCGGTAGTGCTTCTCGGCCTCGGTGACCTTGTCGGCGTGACGCGCGTTGAAGGCGATCTTGGCGCCCGCGGCACCGAGGGCCTCGGCGATCGCCATGCCGATGCCATAGGTGGCGCCGGTCACGAGCGCGACCTTGCCGTCCAGGCGGAAGCTATCCATAGAAAACGTGGTGGAATCTGCCATCTTGCTCCAATCGTTGTGGAATGTGCTGGCAGAGTCAGTTTCGGATAGTAAACCGGTTTTGTCAATGCACGAGACTAAACCTATGCTTTACGTGGTGGATTGATGGATGCCCATCTTTGTAAAGAGGTAAATTGGTTTTTCAGACGACATCACGCGGCCAAGCGCTGTGATCGCCCCAACCATCGCCGCCATGGGCAATTGCTCGAGATATAGCAGGTATTGTGCCGTCTACCTTGTGCTCTCGTTCCACTGCACATGGCAGTCGAGGACCTGGTGCGTTTCGACCTCTTCCTTCTCGGCGATGAGGTCGAGCAGGATGCGCGCCGCCGTTTGGCCTTCTTCGCGTGCCGGCTGCTCGACGACGGAGACGGAGGGCGAGGCGACACCGACCCACTCTGTGTTGTCGAAGCCCAAAAGGCCCACCGTGTCGGGCATGAGATGGTAGTAGGCTTTGCAGCTCTTGTAGATGTCGGGCAGGGCCCAGCAGTTGGGTGCGAAGATGAGGGTCGGCATGGATCCGTCGATGTTGGCGGCCAGAAAGGCCTCGAGCTTCTCGGTATCGACCTGGTCGTTCTCGATCAAAAACTGTGTGAACCCCAGGTCATGCGCCTCGAGCGCGTCGACAAACCCGCTAAAGCGCTCGATGCGGCTCGAGATGAGGCCGGGTGTTGCTGTGATGACCAAAAAGCGCTTGTAGCCCTTCTCGATGCAGGTTTCGACCGCCCGGTACGACGCCTCGTAGTTATCGGTCTTGACCCAGTTGGAGTTGAAGTCGTAGAGCTTGGAGTCGATGAAGACGAGGGGCTTGCCGCATTCGCTGATCGATTTGCTGATCTCGCGAAAGCGCGCGGTCGGTTGGACGATAAAGCCGTCCACGCCGAGCGCAATCAGGCGGTCGATGTAGGCGAGCTCGCTTTGCTTGTCGAAGTTCGAGGCGCAGACGAGCATACGGTAACCCTCGGCCCCGGTAACCGTGTCGATGCCCTTGACCAGCTGATTCGCGAATGCGTTGGTGATGTCTCCGATGATCACGCCGATCATCTGGGTGTTCTTGGCGTTCATCCCGCGGGCGAGGGGGCTCGGCTCGTAGCCGGTGTCGTGGATGGCCTTGCGGATGCGCGCCTGGGTGTCATCGCTCATGCGGTCGGTCTTGCCGTTGAGGTAGAAGGAGACCGTGGTCTTGGATGTACCGGCCATGGCGGCGATCTCTTTGATCGTGACGCGCTTCTTGGCATTGTTCTGACTGGCCATGGCCCGGCTTCCTTTCACGGAGAGCGATTGCTTTGGTGCTATGTAAATCAGTTTACCATTGAGTTCGCGGTATCGTCGGCAGCACAGATGTACCGCTGCCCGTCGCTATACCTTGTTATATCTCTTTAGAAGTTGCTATATCTTTTTATACTTTGTTATACGTTGCTATACTCTGCTATATCTTACAGCACGGATAGCGAGGTGCCGAGATGCAGCGAAATCCCTTCAAGCCCACGGCGGGCAAGACGCCGCCGGTCATCGTCGGTCGCGAGGACGTAATCGACGAGTTTGTCGAGGGTCTCGATAACGGTGCCGGTGCGCCCGGAAGGCTCATGCGCATCTCGGGCGTTCGCGGCACGGGAAAGACGGTGCTGCTCGAGGAAGTCGCGCGTATCGCCTCCGCCCGCGGATGGGTTGCCCTCAAAGAAGTGGCGACCAAGGGGCTCTGCCAGCGCATTCTCGAGGAACTGACGCCGCGGACGAAAATCTCCCATATAAAGATCGAACCGACGGTTGCGGGGATTTCCGCCGGATCGCTCGACATCGATCGCATCGGCCCCACTCTCAAAACCGCCATGGAAGAGGCGATCGATCGGAACGAAAACGGCCTGCTCATCACGCTCGATGAGGTTCAAGATGCCGTGCTGGACGAGGTCCGTACGCTCGCGGTGACGATCCAACAGGTGATCGGCGACGACTATGACATCGCATTTGTGTTCGCCGGTCTGCCGTCGATGGTCGAGAGTGTCATCAACGGCAAGACGTTGACGTTTCTGCGCCGCGCATTGCCGTTTGACCTCAAAGCGGTCGGTATCGGCGAGGTCTCGTATTCCTTTGAAGAGACCGTCGAGGCATCGGGTATGGAGGTCGATGCCGCTGTGGCCGATGAGCTTGCGGCTGCCACCTATGGCTATCCTTTTATGATTCAGCTGGTCGGCTATTACGCATGGCAGTGTACAAACCGTTCGCATAAGATGGTCGTGGACGAGGAAGAGGCCAGGCGCGGCATCGCGATGGCACGCGAACGCTTTAATGCGATGGTGATCGAGCCTGCACTGCAGCGCGTTCCCGAGTCGGGGATAACGTATCTGCTTGCCATGGCCTCGCTGGGGGAGATCTGTTTGTCCGGCGAAGTTGCCGAGCGCGTGGGTAAGACGCCCCAGCAGCTGAGCTCGACGCGGAGCCGCCTGCTTCGCGATTCGATTATCGAGGCACCCGCCTACGGCAAGGTCTCCTTCGCGATTCCCTATATGGGCGACTATCTCAACAAGCATCGCATGGAGTTCGAGGCCGAGCTGGGGGATTAGCTTGCTCGCTGGGCCAAAACCGAGTCGTCGCGGCTCGATCGCGTGAAGTCGTGTTGGCGGGCGGAACGGACCCCGAGTTCCTGAGAGCTCGGGGGCCGTTTTGTATCGATCGGGGCTGCTGGCTGGGATATAACATGGCTGCTGCACGTGCGCAGATTTTGAAGTTGAGAGGAGGTCTGACCTGGGCCGGCTCGGAAAGAGGTTTTGGAGGCAACGTCCTTGTGGACGCGAGCCGGCTCCGTGGTCAGTCGTGTAGGGGTGTCTCGCTTCGCCGGAATGGGACAATAGCTCCGCGAGACGGGGAATAAGCGAAAAAGTTGGCGTGGGCACGGGGATGCCAAGACGGTAGGGACATCTAGACATCCCCGTGCCCACGCTTGACGAAATCGTTTTCGTTGAGCCTTAGTATACGCGCGGCGCAAGATTTGCAGAGGGGTTTCACAAAGAAAAGGTGAACGTTCACCTAATCGAAATATCTCGCGGAGCATTGGCTCGCCCAAGCGATCCTCGAGAACCTGTAGGGTCCTGCTTGAGCAAAAGGGTCGGTAGGGCAGCGCAATGTCTAAGACCGCCGGCCGTCTCGTCATCAGGCCTCGGCAATCGCCAAAGCCCCACCTCATCAACCCAACGCCCGCGAACGGCCCCAAGGCCCTCGGGGGCGTTTTGCATGTGGCGCGACGCTATGGGTGATATTCGCGAGAAGACAGGCAAAGAGGTTGACGTCGTTTCGGCGAAGAATTTGCGGAGCGATATCGCGGATGCCATCGAGCGAGAGGGCGTGACGATCTATGAGCGCCCGTAGGCCTGTAAAGCCGTGAACGGGGAATTTGGCCCGTTGGCGCGGGCATGTCGGCAGATTATCGAAGAGACTCGGTGATAAAGAGCGACATTTCCGTCTTTCGTCCGTACGTAAATCGTACGAAAACAATTTGCGTACGGAATCTTTCAGTACGCAAACGGTTTTCGTCTTATAATGCGTTTAGGGATCGTACGAAACGGAATGGGGCCTCAAATGGTCGTGAGGGAAAATCCGACGGTCGAGTATAAAGCGAGCGTCACGCCGACGTTTCTCAAGACGGTAAGCGCCTTCGCCAACTACGGAACGGGGAAGATCGAATTTGGCGTGGACGATGACGGCAATGTCGTAGGTCTTGAGGACCCGGTCGACGCCTGCTTGCGCATCGAGAACATGATCAACGACAGTCTTGACCCGGCTCCAAGGTATTCGCTTGAGCCCGATGAGAAGACCGGGACGGTCATTTTGACGGTCTACGAGGGCCAGGATAAGCCCTATCGAAGCAAAGGGAAGGCGTATCGCAGAAACGATTCGGCGACCGTCGAGGTCGATCGGTTCGAATATGGTCGCCTGACGCTCGAGGGCAGCAACCTTACATTTGATGCGCTCAGGTCTTCCAAACAGGAATTGAGATTCACGACGCTCGAGAGAAAAATGATTGAAACGTTGGGAATCGAGCACCTCACGGGCGATATTATGCGAACGCTGCGATTGCTCGATAAGAACGGATACACCAACGCTGCCGCGATTTTAGCTGACGAAAATGGATTTCCCGGCATCGATTGCGTGCGTTTTGGAGACACGGAAGATACGATTCTCGATCGGGAGAGCGCAGTGGGCGTCTCGGCTATCGAGCAGGTGGATGCCGCCATCAAGATGTTCGAGCGTTACTACTGCTACGAGCAAATCGAGGGGACACAACGCATCAAGGGGGAATCGATTCCGCTTCGGGCGTTTCGCGAGGCCGTGGCCAACGCGCTGGTGCACCGCGCGTGGGATGTCCGGGCAAACGTGCAGATCGCCTTGTATAAGGACCGGATTGTCGTGACGTCTCCGGGAAGCCTACCTCCCGGTTTGACAACCGAGCAATACCTCTATGGGCAGATTTCCGTCCTCAGGAACCCCATTGTTGCCGAGGTCTTCCTAAAGCTGAACTATATCGAGAAATTCGGTACGGGAATCGCCCGCATCAGACGGGCGTATGAGGGCTCGATGAGCCAGCCGCTGTTCGACGTGCGCGGCGAGATGGTGTCCGTAACTCTGCCGGTTGTCGATCTGTTTAACGGGTCGGACGAGGAATTCCAAGTGTTGAAGGCATTGCGAGGCGGTCGTGTACTTTCTCGCGGAGAGCTGGAGACGCAGACGGGTCTTAGCCGGGCACGCGTACTTTCTGCTCTGGATTCTCTGCTCGAGCACCACGCCGTTATGAAGCGCGGCACGGGCCGCGCGACAAAGTACGAGCGAGTTTAAGGGCTCTGCTTCCCGCCAAAAAGAAATGGGCCTTCGGAGAATTGTCTCTGGAGGCCCATGATGCCTATCGGAGCGCGTTGGCTGGTTACTTGGCCGGCTCGTTGGTCTTGAAATAATCCGGGTGCAGGGCGATGACCGGTCCCTGCTCCTCGGGCATGAGGTGCAGGTGCAAGGCGGCGAGATAGCTTGCCTCGTCGGTGTCGCCGACCTCGACGGCGTGGAGCATCTGACGGTGCTGCTTGCGGATGGGCTCCCAATCGATCTCCTGCGTGCTGGCGCGCAGCCACCGGTAGCGCTCGAAGTGCGTGTTGATGCTCTGCATCCAGTCCCACAGCATGTGGCGGCCGGCGATCTCGAAGCAGGTCTCGTGGAACAGGTTGTCGAGGTCGAAGAAGCGCCGCGTCTCGCTGTGGTCGAGCAACTCGGCCTCGTCGAGGATCTGCCGCAGCCGGTCCTTCTGGGCATCGGTCGCAACCGAGCAGCAGTTGATGAGAACGCTGCGCTCGAGTTTGGCGCGCAAAAAGCAGGCGTTCTCGGCGCGCTCCATATCGATCTTCGAGACATAGGTGCCGCTTTTGGGGCGCGTCTCCACGAGCTCCTGCTCGCGCAGGCGCACGAAGGACTCGCGGATCGGCGTGCGGCCGATACCGGTCTCTTTTTCCAATCCTATGGCCGAGAGGCGGGTTCCCGGCGCGAGCTCGGTGTAGATGATCTTTGACCGGAGCGCCCGGTATGCCTGATCCTGAAGGCTGATTTCTTTTTCGCGTGTAGCCATGCTGACCTTTCTGAGGTAACAGACATTATTCTAATGCATCAAACAGAAATAACTAACGCATCAAATATTCCATTCTAAAAAGGTGATGAAATAAATCCAGACCGAACGACAAGAGGGCTGCAAACGCTTCGATAAAAAGTAGCAATCGAAGCAGGTGGTCAATAAATAAGCTAACTAGCTGCGAAAACGGTCGAATATGATAGGTGAACGTTCACCGTTTACCGCTCACGGAAAAAATTCGACCGCTTATGGAAAGAGCCGCTATGTCTCAAAGCTATACTACAAAATGCTTCTCGAATACGAGAACTAACGCATCAGATAGCGAAGGGATGAATGATGCTAGATCTTAAGGAGTGGCAAAACCAACGCACCGACTTTGAGTCGCACGGCGTGCAGCTTCCCGCCTATAACGTTGCTGCGGTAAAGGCCGCGGGCTCTGCGCAGCCGGTATGGGTTCATGTGGGTGGCGGTAACCTCTATCGCACGTTCCACGCGGTGGTGGCCGACGATCTGCTCGACGAGGGTTTGATGGATCGTGGCGTCGTCGTCGCCGATGTCCGCAGCCCGTTCACCGTCGACGAGGTCTATCGCCCCAATCATGACGACATTCTCATGGCGACCATGAAGGAGGACGGCACGCTTGGCAAGCGCGTTCTCGCGAGCACCGCGAAGAGCCTGTTTGCCAATCCGCAGCGCTCTGCCGACTGGGAGCAGATGAAGGCCTACTTCGAGAACTCGGATCTCCAGCTTGCCACCTACACGATCACCGAGAAGGGCTATGGCCTCAAGGACTCGCAGGGAGAGCTTACCGAGGTTGCCAAGGCCGATATCGCCGCCGGCCCCGCTGCTCCCAAGACGGCCATGGGCATCACAACGGCCCTGTTGTTCGCCCGTTTTGAGTCCGGTGCCGCGCCCATCGCCATGGTCACCACCGACAACTTCTCGCAGAACGGCAAGAAGTTCCGCGACAGCGTCCTGACCGTTGCCGAGGGTTGGGCAAAGAACGGCCTTGTCCCCCAGGAGTTTGTGGCTTATGTGTCCGACGAGTCCCGCGTGAGCTTCCCGTGGTCCATGATCGACCGCATCACTCCCAACCCCTCTATCGATGTCGAGGAGAAGCTCATCGCCGAGGGCTTCACCGGCATGGACATCAAGACCAACCCGAGCGGGACGGCCTTCGCCGCTTTCGCAAACACCGAGGTCGCACACTATCTGGTCATCGAGGACAGCTTCCCCAACGGTCGTCCCGCCCTCGACAAGGCCGGCGTGATCCTCACCGACCGCAAGACCGCCGAGCGCGCCGACACCATGAAGGTCACTGCGTGCCTGAACCCGCTTCACACCTGCCTTGCCATCTACGGTTGCCTCTTGGGCTACACCCGCATCTGGCAGGAGATGGAGGATGCAGATCTCGTTGCCCTCATCAAGCACCTCGGCTACGACGAGGACCTGCCCGTCGTCGAGGATCCCAAGGTCATCGACCCCAAGGAATTTATCGCCGAGCTTCTCGAGCACCGTCTGCCCAACAAGTCCCTGCCTGACGCCCCGCAGCGTATCGCGAGCGACACCTCGCAAAAGATTCCCGTGCGCTACGGCCACACCATCCAGGCCTACGTCGCAGCCGACAAGGATGTCGCCTCACTCACCTATATCCCGCTCGTCGCGGCCGGCTGGCTGCGCTATCTGCTGGGTGTCGACGACGAGGACAATGAGTTCAACCCGAGCCCCGATCCGCTGCTTGCCGAGATGCAGCAGCACCTGGCAGGTGTCAAGCTCGGTAGCCAGGATGCCGCGGCCGTTCACGCCGCCGCGCAGCCTATCCTCTCCAACGCCAACATCTTCGGCGCCGACCTGTACGAGGTCGGTCTGGGCGAGAAGATCGAGGGCATGTTCCTGGAGATGCTTGCCGGCACCGGAGCCGTGCGCAAGACCATCCAGAAGTACCTGTAATCAGTCATTCACGATACGAGAGAAAAGAGTAACGACCACATGGAAATGACGTTTCGCTGGTATGGAGCCGATCAAGAGAAGATCACGCTCGATCAGATTCGCGAGATCCCGGGCGTCAAGGGTGTCGTCGGTTGCATGATGGACATCCCCGTCGGCGAGGTCTGGCCCGAGGAGCGCATCGCCGCGCTCGTCAAGCAGGTCGAGGACCACGGCCTGACCCTCAAGGTCATCGAGTCCGTCAATATCCACGACGACATCAAGGTCGGTCTGCCCACCCGCGACAAGTACATCGAGAACTATAAGCAGACTATTCGCAATCTCGCCAAGTACGGCATCAAGGTCATCTGCTACAACTTCATGCCGGTCTTCGACTGGATCAAGTCCGATCTCGACTACCAGCTACCCGATGGCTCCAAGACCCTGTGCTTCGAGAAGAAGGATATCCCCGACGATCCGCAGGAGCTGCTCGACACCTACTCCAAGGGCACCAACGGCTTCACCCTCCCCGGCTGGGAGCCGGAGCGTCTTGCTCAGGTCAAGCATCTCTTCGAGATCTACAAGGACGTCGACGAGGATAAACTGCGCGAGAACCTCGTCTACTTCCTTAAGGCGATCATGCCCACCTGCGAGGAGTGCGACGTCAAGATGGCAATCCATCCGGACGATCCCCCCTACAGCATGTTCGGCCTGCCCCGCATCATCAAGAATCGCGAGGACCTCGACTGGCTCTGCAACGCCGTCGACACGCCCTACAACGGCATCACGCTTTGTACCGGTTCGATCGCAGAGGATCCGGCCAACGACGTGTACGCCATCCTCGAGGAGTTCACGCGTCGCGGTCGCATTCACTTCGCGCACGTCCGCAACATCAAGTATCTGCATCCCGGTCAGAACAAGGACTTCTATGAGTCCGCGCATCTTTCCGAGGAGGGCTCACTCGACATGTACCGCATCGTGCAGGCGCTGCACGACAACGGCTTCACCGGGTTTATCCGTCCCGATCATGGCCGCATGATCTGGGGCGAGACGGGCCGTCCGGGCTACGGTCTGTTCGACCGCGCCCTGGGCGTCGCCTACATCAACGGTTTGTGGGAAGCACTCGATAAGAAGGAGAAGTAAACCATGCTGTTGAACGATGACTTTCTGCTGACGACGGACTGGGCCAAGAGGCTCTTCCACGATCATGCGGAGAAGATGCCGATCATCGACTACCACTGCCACCTCGATCCGCAGCAGATCTACGAGGACAAGCACTTCGAGAACCTCACCGAGGTCTGGCTCTACGACCACGGCGCGGGCGATCACTACAAGTGGCGTCTGCTTCGCGCCAACGGCACCGATGAGAAGTACATCACCGGCGACGGCGATGCGTATGCCAAGTACCTCGAGTTCGTGAAGGCCGTCGAGGCCGCGCCCGGCAACCCCATCTTCGAGTGGAGCCATGCCGAGCTCCGTCGCGTCTTCGGCATCGATCTCACCCTCAACCAGAAGAACGCCAAGGCCATTTGGGATGCTGCCAACGAGCAGATCGCCAAACCGGAGTTCTCGGCCAAGGGTCTGATCAAGAAGTTCAACGTCAAGTGCATCTGCACGACTGACAACCCCGCGAGCGACCTTAAGTGGCATAAGCTCTTGGCCACCGAGGAGCAGAAGAACGGCTTCAAGGTCCTGCCCACCTTCCGTCCCGACGATCTGCTCGGCATCGACCTGGCGACCTTCGCCGACTACGCCAAGACCCTGAGCGATGTTTCCGGCGTCGATGTCAAAGACTACGAGTCCCTCAAGGCCGCTGCGGCCCAGCGCGTCGACTACTTCCACGGTGTGGGTGGACGCTTGGCGGACCACGGCGCCAACGAGTTCTTCTTCAACCCGGCGTCCGAGGATGAGGCCGCCGCGATCGTTGCCAAGCGTCTCGCCGGCGAGGATGTCACGGCCGAGGAGGTCGGCAAGTACCAGACGGCCATGACGCTCTTCCTCATGGGCGAGTACGAGAAGCACGGTTGGACCATGCAGATTCACGGCAACTGCTTCCGCAACGACTCCACCCGCGACTTCAAGCTCATCGGCAAGGACGCCGGCTTCGACACGGTGGGTACCCAGCCCGATTTCACCTTCCAGCTCAAAGCCCTCTTCGATGCGGCCCAGCTGGCCGGCAAGCTGCCCAAGGTCATCGTCTACAGCCTCAACGACTCCGACTGGCTGGCGCTCGCGAGCCTGTGCGGCGCCTTCCAGGGCGGCGTCAAGCAACGCATGCAGTTCGGTAACGCCTGGTGGTTCAACGACACGTTCAGCGGCATGAAGAAGCAGCTCACGATGTTCGCCGAGCAGGGCCTGCTCGCCAACTTCACCGGCATGCTCACCGACAGCCGCAGCTTCCTCTCGTACCCGCGTCACGAGTACTTCCGCCGCGTGCTCTGCAACGTGCTCGGCGAGTGGGTTGAGCGCGGCCAGCTGCCCGAGGACGAGGAGTACCTGGGTCAGGTCGTCGAGGACGTGTGCTACAACAACGCGCACGATTACTTCGGTTTCTTTGAGGCGTAAGAGCGTCCTCTTGGAAAAGTAGGGGAGTCGGGCTGTCTGGATTTGGCGATCGACAGCCCGACCTTAAACGCCCCCATCAGGGGGTCGAAAGTAAAGGATAACCTATGTCAGAAAAGAAGAAGAACTGGGTTTACGAGCCAAAGGAGATTAATGCCAAGACGGGCGTCTGCTACGGCATGATGGATCTCATGGGCGGTGGCTGGAACAACATCGTTTCCGGCGTCATCTTCGCCTATCTCACCTTGGCCCAGGGGTTTGACCCTGCCATCGCCGGCACCATTGCCGCCGCCGGCCGTATCGTGGACTGCATCTGGAACATGGTGTTCGGCCCCATTACCGATAACTTCTACAAGACCAAGCTCGGTCAGCGTTTCGGTCGCCGTCACTTCTTTATGTTCGTCGGCCTGATCCTCTTCGCCTGTGTCTTCCCGCTGTTCTGGATTAACGTCAAGGACGCGAGCGGTGCGCCGAGCTTCACGTACTACCTTGCCGTGTACGTGGGTATGGAGGTCATCATCGCCATGCTGATCATCCCATGGGAGACGCTTCCCGCCGAGATGACGCGTGACTATACCAAGCGCACCACGCTCTCCGGCTCGCGCATGATCATCTCCGCCACCGGTACCGCGCTCGTCTTCCTGATCCTTGCATTCTTGAAGTCGCTGCCCGAGAGCGTTCAGGTCAACGCCTACCTCTACGCCGGTATCGCTTGGACGATCCTGTTCATCGTCGCCATCTTCATCTCCTGGCGCTTCACCTGGGAGCGCCCCGTTACGCCCGAGATGATTGCCGAGATGGAGGCCGAGCCCAAGCTGACGCTTGGCGAGTCCCTGAAGAAGACCTTCGGAGATTACAAGGCGACGTTCCAGAACAAGGCCTTCCGCACCCATCTGATCGTGTACCTGTGCTCCTTCACGGGTAAGGATTTCTATTCCACGCTGCTCGTGAACTTCGTCGTCCTGTGCATCTCCGGTGTCGCCGCGAACGTCCCCTGGATCCTGCAGGCCATGGCCGTTCTGGGCATCCCCGCGACTATCGTCGCCACCAAGCTCATGGTGACCCACGGTCCGCGCTTCCTGTTCAGCTGCTCCTACGGCTCTATCATCGTCGCCATGGTCGGTTACCTCGCCATCTGGATGCTCGGTATCTCCGACCCCACGACCGTCGTCGTCCTGCTGATCATCGTCTCCATCGTCTACCAGTGCGGTCGCGCGATGCTCGAGTTCACGCCCTGGAACATCTTCCCGTTCATGGCCGACGTCGACTACATCATGAGCCGTGAGGACCGCGCCGGCATCTACGCCTCCGTCATGAGCTTCCTGCGCAAGTCCACGGGCGCCCTTGCCACCTGGATCGCCGGTATCATCCTGTCCGCCATCGGTTACAACTCTTCCACGATGAAGACCTTTAGCGACATGGCCGCGCACTCTGATGTTCAGATGGGCATCGCCCTCACGTTCTTCTTGGGCACCGTGATCCTTATCGTTTTGGCCTTTATCGAGAGCCGCAAGGTGTTCCTGAACAAGGAGACCCACGCCGTCCTCGAGGCCGAGATCAGCCGCCTCGAAAACGGTGGCTCCAAGGCCGATGTCACGCCTAAGGCCCGCGAGGTCTGCGAGGAGCTCACCGGTCGCAAGTACGAGGACCTTTGGCCCGAGAAGGAGGGCGACGTCGTCGTCGCTGCCAAGTAATCCTTGCATCGTTTGATAACGGGCTCGGTTGAGCATGTGCTCGCCGGGCCCTCTTTAGAAAGGAATGCATCATGTCCCAGAAGATTCTGCTGCACAAGAAGGCTACCGATGCCTGCACCGCCGTCGAGGTCGAGCCCGATACCTTTGTTTTGAGCGAGGCCGAGGACGGCTCGGTCGAGAAGATGACCTATAACGAGTGGGAGGCGCTGCGCTGCCGTCAGTCCTGCGCCGCTCTCAAGGAGAAGGTCGCTGCCAGCGATCTTGCCGCCGACAAGAAGGCCAAGGTCGAGGGCTATCTCGATGCCTTCACCCAGAGCATGCAGGTCAAGTATCTCGAGGGAGCCCGCTCCTGGACCCAGATCTACACCGAGCTTGTCGAGGATTTCTCCGATCTGCTCAAGTAACGACGTTTTTTGTCTGGAGGTCATAAAATGGCTAGTTCGAGCATCCTGTTCGACCCAACCTGGCTCACGACCGATGCGTTCGCCGATGTCAAGCCCATCTGCATGTATCACAAGGAGCAGGAGGAGAACCCTGCCGCCCCCATCGATATCGTCAACTACCACGTGCTCGCTCGCGCTCATGTGACGCGCGGCGAGTCCGGCAACAGCACGGTCGTGCGCATCTCGGCGGATGATTATTACAAACTGTACGTGAACGGCGAGCTCGTCGCCCAGGGCCCGGCCCCGGCGTTTATCGAGCACTATTACTACAACACCGTCGACATCACGCCCTTTCTTCACGATGGCGAGAACACCCTGGCTGTGCATGTGTACTATCAGGGCCTGCTTAATCGTGTATGGGGAAGCGCTGACGGTCGCTGCGCGCTCGCTGCGGATGTTCTGTGCCTGCGCCCCAACGGGACCGTGGCCTCGCGATTCGAACCCAGCTGGCGTTATACCGTGAGCGATGCCTACGGCATGGGCGACACGGTGGGCTATGAGACGCAGTTCCTAGAGAACTTCGATTCCAACAAGTGGAACGAGCACTGGGCCGAGGAGCGCTTTGACGATAGTTACTGGAAGCCTATGGTCGAGGCGACCTGGGCCGACTACAAGCTGCAACCTCAGCCGACCAAGATGCTCGAGTTTCATCGTCTGGCCCCGCATGGCATGCAGACGATCGATGCCGCGAACTTCGCCGACACGCCGCAAGATGCCGCCAACGCCGGTAACATCGTGCGCATCGATTTCGGTCGCGAGATCACGGCCGGCCTGGTGCTGCGCGCCTACGGTCATTCCGGAGAGCAGATCGTCATCCGCTGTGGCGAGGAGCTCAATGATGACGGTTCGGTGCGCTTCGATATGCGGTGCAACTGCCGCTATGAGGAAACCTGGACCCTCGCCGAGGGTTTTTCGGTGCTCGATCAATACGACTACAAGGCGTTTCGTTATGTCGAGCTCGTTATTCCCAAGGATGTCGAGCTGCAGGGCATCCATGCCCTTGAGCGCCATTATCCGATCGATAAGTCGCTCTGTCGTGTCGGGGCTTCGAACAAGTGGGTCAAACCGGTCTTCGATATCTGCAAGCGCGGCGTCGAGCTGGGCACGCAGGAGGCCTATCTCGATTGCCCGAGCCGTGAGAAGGGGCAGTATCTGGGCGACTCCGTCGTCATCTCGCGCTCGCAGGCGTGGCTGACGGGCACCACCGAGATGCTCGAGAAGTGCATCGAGCAGTTCGCGCAGACCGCCGAGTTCATCGATGGCGGGCTGATGGGTGTGTCGCCGGGCTCCTTTATGCAGGAGATCGCCGATTTCTCCCTGCTGTGGAGTCAGATGCTTCTCACTCATTACGGCGTGACGGGCGATACCGATTTCCTCGCGCGTTACTATCCGGTCGCCAAGGGTGTTCTCGATCACTTTAGTCGCTACCAGCGCGCTGACGGCCTGCTTGAACAGGTGGCTGACAAATGGAATCTGGTCGACTGGCCCGAGAACCTGCGCGACGGTTACGATTTCGAACTCTCGCGCCCGATCGTGGCCCCGGGTTGTCACAACGTCATCAATGCCCTGTGGTGCGGAGCGGCAAAGACGCTCGGTCAGATCGAGGATATACTCGGTATCAAGGAGCACGCGTATGACTGGAAGGCGCTTCGAGCGTCCTATCAAAAGGCATTCTTCCGTCCCGAGACCGGCCTTTTCGTCGATTCCGAGACCAGCTCGCACTCGGCGCTCCACTCCAACATGTACGCTCTGTATTTCGATCTCTGCCCCACGGGCACCGAAAACGGCATCGCCGACTTCATGCTCGGCAAGGGTCTGTGCTGCGGCGTCATGCTTTCGTACTTCTACCTCAAGGGCCTTGCCCGCATCGGTCGTTACCACGATGTCTTCGAGACGCTCGTGAACGAGAGCGAGCACGGCTGGGTCAACATGATCCGCGAGGGCGCGACGACCTGCTGGGAGGCATGGGGTCGCGACCAAAAGTGGAACACGAGCCTGTGCCACGCCTGGGCGGCGGCGCCCATTCCGGTCCTCATCGAGGATATCGCCGGCGTCGTGCCCGACCCCTCGAAGAAGGAAGGTTTTCGCTTTGAGCCGCATGTTCCGCGCGAGCTCGAGAGTTTTGACCTTCACGTTCCGTTTCACGGCACCGAGTGGCATATCCACAAGGATGCCAAGAACGGTGAGGTCGTTTGCGATAACGAGGGTGTTATCGATAGCGACAAGTAAACGCTTATATGGAAGCCAAAGGGGTGCTCGCAACAGTACGGGCGCCCCTTCTTGTTTGCGAGGAGGGCCCTGATGGACCTTGGTTGGATATTCAGGCATTGTTTCGACGTCAAACGCGTCGATGGGGGCTATCTGCCCGTGCGTATGAGCGACGAGATGCTCGATGTGTACTCCCGTGAGAGCGAGACATCCCGTGTCCGTGCATGGGATACGTCCGGTATCACGATGGAGTTCGAGGTCGATGGCGGCACCGAGCTCTCGTTCTCATATGCCGCGGATTCATATTGCCGTCGTCATTGCGTGTTTGATTTTTACGAGGACGGCGTCTTCGCTGCATCGGTGCGGGAGCCCGACGAGAGCCATCACGGACGCGTGGCGCATGTCGTCGGCGGAACAGGCTCGGTGCGCGTGTGCGTCTATCTTCCCTACAGCGCCCGTGTCGTCATCTCCGACATCGAGGTTCCAGGGATTCGGCCCTCGACGACACCCAGGGCGCGCCGTGCTCTCTATCTGGGAGATTCCATCACACAGGGTATGGAGGTGTTCCATCCCTCGCTGGATTTTCCTGTCCTTCTGGGTAAGCGGCTCGGTTGGGATTGGGTCAATCAGGGAGTCGGTGGAGCCGTTTTTGACCAAGCGCATCTGGGAGATGTGCGTACTTTTGGAGCCGATGAGATCCTCGTCGCCTACGGCACCAACGACTTCACGGCCATCGTTGAGCGTAGGGACGCCATCGATGCGTTTAGCGCACGTGTCGACGCCTATATGGACCGGCTTGCGGCAGAGGCCGGCGACGCTGTCGTTCATGTGCTCACACCGCTGTATCGCATGCAGAACCAGGGGACCAAGATCGATCGGGGCTTGTTCGAATGCGTACGGGGTAAAATTTATGCGGCTGCGCAGCAGGCGGGCTTCGATGCCATAGACGGGAATGCCGTCTCACCGCATGTCGGTGGACTGTATATCGATGGACTCCATCCCAACGATGCCGGGGCGCAGTTTATCGCCGACGGCATCGCGCGGCAGATCCAGCGTTAGGGACCACGGGGCGTGGGATGGACGCGTAGATGATAGGCGTGCAAACGGGCAGGTGGGTTATGCCCCCTGCCCGTTTTTCTTCGAGTCGCCAAACGCTGCACGTAAAAAGCGCTGCGCAAACAGTTTGTTGGCGACGTTGATGAACCACCCCAGGAAAAGGGCCGATATCGCCGTCGTGAAACCAAAGCCTCCGAGGTTGTGCATGAGTATCAGCGAGAGCGCGAGCGAGGCGACGACATGAGAGCAGTCGAAGATAACCTTTACGTCGCCAAAGCGGCGCTTGAGTTTCTCGGCAATGACCTGTACCAGCCCGTCGGGCGCGTTGGGTACGACACCCATGTTGACGACCAGGCTCACGCCCACAGCGGTGATGGCGAGTGAGAAGACCATCGTCGCGATCTGGGTGGCAAACATAGTAGGGTGGAGCGGATTCACCGCCACGAAGAAATCGGTGAAGCCGCCGATCAGCGTCGAAAAGAAGACTTCGAGCAGGATGCGCGGCTTGAATTCACGCCTGAGGATGAGCGCCTGGGCGATGATGTAGGCCACATAGGTCGCGGCGATCCAAAAACCCAAGGTCTGTCTGGTGAGCATGGAAAGCGTCGTCGCGAAGCACGTGAGGGCTGCGACACCGAGTCCCGATGCCGTTTGCACACTCATGCCGAGAGCGAGTGTCGCGACGCCTATGAGGTACATGAGCATCCTTACGACGGTATGAAACCAATCGATCTCGGTTCCCCTCATGATGATCAGCGGACGCATGTTCGCCTCCTATAATTTGTGCATTTTGCTTTCAAGGGGAGGAACGAGCCGAAAGCAGGAGCCGGTTCCTCACCGTGAAGGCCAAATGGGCTTATGGATGATGACTCGATAGAGATAAACCGGCCCGAGTGTGTGTCGCTTCCGTCACGTTCTATCAGCGCGACAAGACGGTTTTAGGTTCTTGT
>ERZ808246.169-NODE-169-length-56308-cov-3.687448_pt1 | contig 56308 bp, 40 predicted proteins | sample MGYA00521083_ERZ808246 | MGnify/ENA primary metagenome ERZ808246 (study PRJEB31516, sample SAMN03275577) | gut metagenome | biome: mammalia-associated habitat; material: feces | host: Papio cynocephalus | place: Kenya | collected 2012-07-07 ... | reverse complement strand
CTGTTAAAGCTTGCCGCCCGTATTCCGGCATTTATGTATTTAACGGACTACCGCGAGCAGACAATAAAGGATGTCATAACGCAGATTGAACCGGAGCTTTTCAAGAAAGTAACGGGACTTTCTGTTAAAGATTTTGATATTCTTTGCTCTATAGGCTTGTTCGACCCCGAAAAGATGAATCAGGGAATTTTCGGTTTTAGAAAATATGAAAATTCAAGCCTTAACTATACCGGAATTGATAAGCACGAGGGCGAGGCAGTCGGCGGCTGGGACACGGTACTTCGCCGTGAAGAATACGAGGCGCTTTATTCAAAGCAGCAGGCAACCATTGCCGATTTTACAGAGGCAATTACCCCTGCAGACACTAAAGCGGCAAATATTCAGCAAAAAACAAACGATACAGTGCATAGTGTAGGCGCAGCTTACAAGCCTGCCGGTGCACCGCAGCCCGCTCCCGAAAAAGATTGGGACAAAATTCTTGCTCCCGTAGGTGTGGGAACAGCGGTAAAACACAAGACCTTCGGCGAAGGCACCGTTGCTTGGATGGACAAGGCTAAAAAGTACATACGCGTTAAATTTACTGCGGGCGAAAAACAGTTCATCTTCCCCGATGCCTTTATAGGCGGATTTTTGAGCGTTGAATAAAAACTGTCGCCTTACGAGAATAAAGCATGAAAGGCGATGCGTTTTACAGATGTATAGAACAGCAATCGCTGACTGCTATATGCATTAATTATTCAAGGAGGGTTTTTGCTGTCAGAAAAATCAAATGAGCCGTTTGCCGAAAGGGTTGATAAAAATTCGCTCTTTATTTTCTCTGTCATCAGTAAAAACTTGTGAAATTGCAAAGAACAAAAAATACAGACTGTAAAACTAAAAACGACTGCAAGCTTACCGCTTTTAGGCTGCTTGCAGTCGTCGTTTTTTTGGCGTTGTTCATTACAACATATTTTCAATTATGTTTGCCTTACAAAAAGCGTGCGGCGGTATAATGGCATTCGGTTTTTAGGGGGCTTTGCGAGCGCCGGTGAATTTAATATCGCTGCACCATAGGTGCAATATTGTTTTTGCCGAAGGCAGAACCACCGCGAGGCTATCATCCGTTTTAAGTTTATATCATACCGTCAATATCGGGGGCTTCCTTAATTTTCGGCTGTTTTCACAAAATCAAGTTTTACAATCTGCATTTTCATAAGCCCGTCGCCGACTTTTGCAAGGAAGCGATAAAAGCCGCTTACGGACGGGTCTTTTAAATCGTTATAGCCGAACATATATCCTCGGCTTGACGCCTTAATGTGCTTGCCCCACAAAGAAAGCTCGCGTTCTGCGTCCGAGACTGCGAAGTATGCGCCTACATCCTTGATTCCTGCGGTTTTTATCCACGTTTTAAGCATAAGCTTAACTGCGGATTTTCCCGCGGCGTCAAACACAAGCTTGCCGTCGGGAAATCTTTTCGCCATAGCGCACACAAGGTCTTTTACCTGGTCTTTAAGAAAATAGTAAAAAACGCCTGCCGCAAAAAATACCGCGCCGCCCGATGCGTCGATTTTTTCAAACCACGACACATCGTTTAAATCACAGCCGATGTTTTCTTCGCGCTCTCTTTTAGGAAGAAGCTCGTTTCTGACGGCAATAACATCGGGAAAATCTATGTTATATATTTTGCACATACCGTTGTCGCAGTTGCCGCCCGTGCTGTCAAGTCCGCAGCCTAAGTTTACAACAGCCGCTTTAGGGTGGGCTTTTAAATATTCACGCACTTCAAAGGCTATTCCGTTTTGCCTCATGGCAACCTCAAGAAAGCCGAACTGCTGCATGGTGCTTTTTGATTTTTCCTCCAAAGAGCCGAAGTCGTAATCAATTTGATTTATAAGTTTTGTCGCGGTTTCGTCTTTATAAAGCGAGGGGAAAAGCTCTGTGCACATTTTGCGCCCGTAAACCGGAATTACAAGCGTTTCCTGTACTGTGTTTTTTTCAATGTGGTATTTCATTTAAAGCACCTCTTATTTATTTCTTCTGTAGCCCGCTTCGTCGCGGTATTCGGGGTGGTCTTTACAATAGCCGTCTTTATCGCCGCAAATTGTATAATCGCATTTTGCGCCGTTTGAACATGTGGTTGTTCTGACAAGCTTTGCGTGAATGAGCTCCATCGCTTCAAAATCGGGGTTGCAAAGCGCGGGCATAACTTCAAGCAGATTGTGCTGTTTTGCAAACTGCGCCGCGGGGCACTGTGAAAATTCATAATAAATAGGCCCGTCTTTTGAAAACGGCGCAACATACATTTCATAATCGCCCCACTTGTCGCACTGCTTTTTTGCGTTTAAAAATGAGAGATACATCAGCTTTTTGAAAAACGGCTTGTTGCAGTCGACAAAATTCATTTTGCGAAAAGCCGTCAAAAAAAGATTGCCTTCCATCTCTTCTATCTCTTTAAGGCTTGTAACGTCTTTGCAAACGGAATAATACGCCATAAGCGCAATGCAGTCATATGTTCCGCCTTTGCCGTTGTGAAAATTCTTTTTTCCGCCGAGGTCTGTGCGCCAATCCGAAAGAAAATCTACATATTGCGTCTGAACGCGCTCCCAAATTTTTTCGCGCTCGCATTCGGGGTAGTGCAGAGCAATTTTTTCCTGTATCTCTTTTTTGCATTGCTTTGAATACAGCACATGGCAATTGCTATCAAATTTTAATTCGCTGTCTTTCATTTTAAACCTCTTTTTGGGGGAGTATATTTCGTTTGGTTAGCAACCGCTAACCGCTGATGTTATTATAACGCATAAGAGTAAAAATTGCAACGGTTTTATTTGAAGGAATATTTTGTTGAAAATAAACGATATTAAACCTTGTACGGCGTATAAAATGCCTAATAATGAAGAATTGACCGGAAAAAATTTCTGTGCTAAAATAACAGTGCTTTAGTTTGTTTAAGTCTTTTTAGGGAGGTCTTTTAAATGGTTGAAATAAACCGTGAATTTTTAACGGGGGAGCGCGCTCTTTTTTGCGCTCATGACCTTATAATTAAAGATACAATTTTTGACGACGGCGAATCACCGCTTAAAGAAAGCGGAAATATAGAACTTTACGGCTGTATGTTCAAGTGGAAATATCCGCTTTGGTATTCGCACGATATAAAAGTCAATGACTGCACATGGTTTGAAATGGGCAGGGCGGGCGTTTGGTATACAGACCGCATTTCGGTTGAAAATTCGGCAATTGAAGCGCCTAAGAACTTTCGCCGCTGTAAGGAGCTGACCCTTAAAAACGTTTCGTTCCCGAATGCCGCCGAAACGCTTTGGAGCTGTGACGGCGTTGTTATTTCAAACGTTGTGGCAAAAGGCGATTATTTTGCCATGAACTCCCAAAATATAAATGCGGATTCGCTTACTCTTTACGGCAACTATTCCTTTGACGGCGCAAAGAATGTTGAAATTAAAAATTCAAGGCTTCTTTCAAAAGACGCGTTTTGGAACAGCGAAAACATTACCGTATACAATTCTTTTATTTCAGGCGAATATCTCGGCTGGAACGCCAAAAATCTTACGCTTATTGACTGCACCGTCGAAAGCCTTCAGGGGCTTTGCTATATTGAAAATCTTAAAATGAAAAACTGCCGCCTTATTAACACAACGCTTGCCTTTGAATATTCAAGCGTTGAAGCGGATATTGACGGAAAGATTGACAGCGTTTTAAACCCCTCTTCGGGCAGAATTTGCGCCGACAGCATAGGCGAGCTTATCATTGAAAAAGACAAGGTTGACCCCGACAAGACCGTTATCGTTTTGAAAAATTGACGGAGGAAGTCCTATGAATTTTGATTTTGACACGCAAATAAACAGGCGCAGCACAAACTCTCTTAAATGGGATGTAGGCGAAAACGAGCTTCCCATGTGGGTTGCGGATATGGATTTCTGTACAGCACCCGCTGTAAGAGAGGCAATTGAAAAACGCGCTTCACACGGCATTTTCGGTTATTCTGACGTTACAAAAGAGTGGTATGACGCCTACTGTAATTGGTGGAGCACGCGCCACGGCGTTACTTTTAACAAAGAACACTTGACTTTTTGCACAGGCGTTGTTCCCGCAATTTCAAGCATTGTAAGAAAGCTTACGACGCCCGCCGAAAAAGTTCTTGTTTTAACGCCCGTTTATAACATCTTTTTCAATTCGATAATCAACAACGGCAGACAGCCGCTTGAATGTGAGCTTAAATTTGACGGCAATGAATATTCGATTGATTATTGCGATTTTGAAGAAAAGCTTTCAGACCCGCAAACAAGTCTTATGATATTCTGCAACCCTCACAACCCCGTCGGAAAGATTTGGCAAAAAGACGAGCTTGCAAAAATCGGCGAGCTTTGCAGAAAGCACGGCGTTACTGTGGTTTCGGATGAAATTCATTGCGACATAACGCGCCCGGGCTTTTCTTATGTTCCGTTTTGCGCCGCTTCGGACGGCAACAAAAAAATGAGCGTGACCTGCATTGCCCCGACAAAGGCGTTTAACATAGCGGGTATTCAGACGGCGGCTGTGTATGCCGACGACCCGTTTGTTTTTCACAAGGTGTGGCGCGGGCTTAATACAGACGAGGTTGCAGAGCCTAACGCATTTGCCGTAGACGCCGCAGTTGCCGCATTCAATAACGGCGGCGATTGGCTTGACGCACTTAACGAATACGTCTTTAAAAACAAAGACCTTGTAAAAGGCTTTATTGACGAAAATATCCCCGAAATGAAGGTTGTGCCGTCAAACGCAACGTACCTTGTGTTTATTGACTGCACCGCTTTGAATAAAGATTCGGTTGAGCTTTCGGCTTTTATAAGAGAAAGCACAGGGCTTTATCTTTCGGCGGGCGGCGTTTACGGCAAGGGCGGCGAGCACTTTTTAAGAATGAATGTCGCTTGTCCCAAAGACACTGTAAACGACGGACTTTTACGTCTGAAAAAAGCTGCGGAGCTTCTTAAAAAATAATTTCGCCAATGCGTTTTTATGTGTTGACAGAAAAACTCGGTTTATGTATAATTTTCGTTACTGTCCGATTTTTTTCGGGCTTTTAATTAATGTTTCGGAGCTGAAATAATTTGAAGTTCAATTCAGCCGCCATGACACGCGGCCCGCTTTTTAAAAATATATGGCTTTACACAATACCCATAATTTTAACGGGTATTTTACAGCTTCTTTTTAACGCCGCCGACCTTATTGTTGTCGGCAGATACAGCGGAAGTCTGTCTGTTGCCGCCGTCGGCGCAACGGGCGCTATTACAAACCTGATAGTTAATATGTTCATCGGTCTTGCCGTCGGTGCAAGCGTGTGCGTGGCTCAGGCTTCGGGCTCGGGCGACACAAAAAGGCTTCATGACCTTGTTCATACCGCAATTCCCGCGTCGGCGATATGCGGCGTGGTGTTAACGCTTGTCGGCGTGTTTCTTGCAGACGATTTTTTAAAGTGGATGGATACTCCCGACGACGTTATCGGGCTTTCGACTGTGTATATGCAAATTTATTTTGCCGGTATGACGGGAAGTATGATTTATAACTTCGGCTCTGCCATTTTAAGAGCTGTCGGCGACACAAAATCACCGCTCTATTTTCTTACGATAGCGGGTGTTTTGAATGTCATTTTAAACCTTGTTTTTGTAATTGTGTTTAAGCTTGACGTTGCGGGTGTTGCAATTGCCACCTCTGTTTCTCAGGCGGTTTCGGCTGTGCTTATTATGATTACTCTTATGCACAGAACCGACGCCATACGCTTTTCGTTTAAAGAGATGCGCATACACAAAAGCGAGCTTTGGGCAATAATACGTTACGGAATACCCGCCGGCATACAGGGTTCGCTTTTTTCAATATCAAACGTAATGATACAGTCTTCGATAAACTCGTTCGGCTCTATTGCAATGTCGGGCAACGCCGCCGCAAGCAATATAGAGGGCTTTGTTTACACCGCCATGAACTCATTCAGCCAAACCTCAATGAACTTTGCGGGGCAAAACCACGGCGCAAGGCAGTTTAAACGAAGCGACAAAATTGCGGTAATCTGCATTTTCAGCGTTACGGTTGTCGGCCTTGTTTTGGGCGTCGGCGCATATCTTTGCGACGAGCCGCTTCTTAAAATATACATTACCGACTCTTTAGAAGCCATTGCATACGGCAAGCTTCGTATGAGATATATTTGCCTTACATATTTTTTGTGCGGCGTAATGGACGTTATGACGGGAATGCTTCGCGGAATCGGCTCTTCAATGCTGCCGATGATAGTTTCGGTTGTGGGCGTTTGCGGAATGAGAATAGGGTGGATTTTGACGGTGTTTTCAATTCCCGAATATCACACGCTCGGGTGTCTTTACCTGTCATATCCGATTTCGTGGCTTATTACGTTTTTAGTGGAGCTTGCAGCGTTCTTCATTCTTAACGCAAAGTTTAAAAAGAAAGCTTTGTCAGAAACGCAAAATTGCTGATAAATTATAAAAAACGACTGCGTCGAAAAACGGCGCAGTCGTTTTCGTTAGTGAAAATTCAAAAATCCGGAGAAACCTATGTGAACCAACGAAATATTAGTTTGAAAGGGCAGCGCCTATTTCGTTTCTTACTTTGAAAAACAGTTCGCTGTCTTGTGTGTATTCCGTAAGAGAGGAGGTGACTGACGAAATTTTTTCGTCAACCCATTCTTTGCCGAAACGCTCTTCTGCAAGGGTAAGGTAGTCGTAATCCTCAATTCCGTCGGTTATGTTCATAAGCCTTAAAGTGCCGACGGGCTTGTTTAAACCGATGTATCTTCCGGGGTATACAAGACAGCCGTCGCCTGCGGCGCTGAAATCGTCCCACGTTTTGGAGGTTTCCCACGGGTTGCCCTTGTCGTAATAAAGCGTATCCCAATAAAGAAGCCCCGTTATATCCATTGATTTTTGCTGCCAGAACAAAAGGCGGTGTCTTAATGCGTTCTGATAAATGAAAAAGTTGCAGTAATCTTCGCCGGGCGCACAGCAAACGTACCACCACGCGCTGCTGCCGTTTTTGACGGCACTCATCATTTCTTCGTGAACGGTGCCGCGGTTTACAACATCGCTGAGTCCGCAAAGAATTGAGCTTTTTTGAGATTGAAGCTCCACAGACGAATATTCTTTGCCGCCCAATGTAACCTTGTCGGTGTTAAAGGGAGTTACCATATTGTAGCCGGGGCAAAGCCTCGAAAGCCTTTCGGTTATCTCGTTGTAGCTCTTATAAGCGTCCTCCGACGAAGGCTCGTCAATCGGATAAAAATAGCCTTTCTTTGCCCATTCGGGGTTTGATGTGACCTTTTCATAATACTTTACAAGAAGCTCGTCGTCGCTCGGGTAGGGGATTTTAAATGAAGTAACGCGCGGGTCGCTCATATATGCGTCTGCACGCTCGTCAAGAATATCATAGGGGAGGTTATACGGCGAAATTCTGTTGCTTAAAAGATAGTCGTAATACTGCTTAACAACGGTTTCTTTAGCCTGTGCGTCAAAAGCTTCGTGGTCGCTTTCTTGAGGGTCAAAACCGTTGAGCTTTAAAAATGCAGAGCTTTGGTTGCCCATAGCCGTAACGCACGAGGGCGTTTCGGGAAGCGCAAAATTGTATACAGTCGCCTTTATCTCTTTTTTAAGAATAACCTCGTCCTTTTCGTTTTTTGCGGAAAGCGTTGCGGTGTATTCACCCGGCGCCGTGTCGGCTTTTGTGTGTACTCTTATGTAATAGCCCTGCATAAGACCTTTTTGAAGCTCTGCCGCGCCGCCGTGTGATGCGGCGTAGTGGTTTGTCGGAACAAGCGCGTCGGCATAAGACGAGCAGTATTTGTCGCCGTATCCCGGGACATCGGTATAAATCTCTTTAAAAGCCGCGGTTTCAAGCTTTTTGCCGTCGGCGTTTTTAAATGCCGTTATATATGCGCGGATTGTTTTGCCCTTTGCGGCAGTTGCAAAAAATACCTGAAAGCCTTCCCATTCGTTTTTTGCAAGCGAGACGGTAACGGTGTCATCAGTGCCGAGCTTTGTATTTTGAAGCGGCTTTTCACTTGAAAGCCCGAAGTCATAAAAAATATCTTCGTCGTCCGTCGGTACGCCGCCTATATCAGATGCTGCTTTTGTAAATTTGTAAATCGGTTTTAAAAATGAAAAGCTGCCGACGGTTTTTGCCGTGATAAATGCGCCCTCAAAGAAAAATGCCAAAGCAAGAACAGCCGCAGTGATTTTGAAAAGCACCTTGTGCGAGTTTTTTGAAAGCCTGTTGAAAAGAAACGCAAGCGCAATGCCGAACATAATAAGCGCCGCGGCAGCTGCAAGCTTGCCGGCAATAACGGGCGTAAGAAGCGCCTTGAAAGAGTATGCAGCAAGCAAATAAACGCCTGCGGTAATTACAGCTGAAACAATAAATGCAAGAGCCTTTTTTGAAGCCCCCAAAGCGCGCTTTTTGTCAGCCGAAACGCCGCAAAAAACAATTGCCGCAGTGGTTATTGCAATAAGCGCGGTATAAAGAATTATTTCACCCGTGTTGCCTCGCTTAAACGTCCAATAAGCGGAATAAAGCGAGTAAATATAGAGCGCCGATGAAAGAACGGCGAGCACCGAAAGCAAAATCTTTTTTGTTTTTTCGTTTTTCATAAAAAAATCCTTCCTCAAAAAATTAACGGCAAAGCCGTTATTTCTAAGAAGATAATAACAGATTTTGCCGTTGTGTTCAAGTGATTTTAAGCTTTTTATACAAAATTTCGGGAGTTTATGTCGCTTCGGTTCCGACACAGTAATCGTCGCCCGCATCGGTTATAAGAACGTTTATGAATTTTCCTTTTCTGTCTTTGCCGTCATAAATTCTTACGGGCGTATAATTCTTTGTATATCCTTCGGAAAACTCCGGGTGCTCCGTTTCAAAAAGCACTTCGCAAGTTTTGCCGACCTGCTTCAACAGATACTCTTTTCTGATTTCGGCGGCTGCAGCGCCGAGCCTTTTTGCGCGCTCGTCTTTAATTGCGTTTGAAAGCTGCGGCATTGCGGCGGCAGGGGTGCCGTTTCTTTTTGAATAGGGGAATATGTGTATCTTTTCAAACCCTATACTCTTTGCAAAATCCACCGTTTCGCAAAAATCGGCTTCGCTTTCCGTCGGAAAGCCCACAAGAATATCGGTTGTAACAGAAGCGTCCTTAAATGCGCTTCTTAAAGAGTCCGCAAGAGCCTTGTATTCTTCGCGGGTATAGTGCCTGTTCATACGCTTTAAAACGCTGTTGCAGCCGCTTTGAAGCGAAATGTGAAACTGCGGGCAAAGCTTTGTGACGTTTTTAAGGCGTGCAATCATTTCGTCCGTAATGTGGTCGGGCTCAAGCGAACCGAGCCTTACGCGCTTTATCGAATCGTATTTTTCCGCAAGCATAAGGGCGTCGGGGAGTGAATACGGCGTGCCTTTGCCGTAGTCCGAAAGATTTATTCCCACAAAAACAATCTCGCCGTAGCCGTTTTTTGAAAGCTGTGAAAGCTCGCGGTCAATGTCAGAGAGCGGCTTCGAGCGCGAGCGGCCGCGCGCTTTCGGTATAAGGCAGTAACTGCAAAAGCGGTCACACCCGTCCTGTATTTTTAAAAATGCACGCGTGTGTCCTTCAAAATGAGTTATTCCAAAGCCCTGAAAGCTTTCGCCCGTTTCGTGCTCTTCGTGCGCGTTTACGGATGAGCCGTGTTCTTTAAGCGCGTTTTCGCACAAAGCGACAATATTTTTATTGTTTCTGTTGCCGAGCATAAGGTTGACTTCGGGAAGCGCCGAAAGAATTTCGGGCTCTGCTTGCGAAGCGCACCCCGTAAGAATAAGAAACGCATTCGGTGAAATCTTTTTAAGATGCCTTACCGATTGGCGCACCTTTCTTACGCTTTCCGCAGTAACCGTGCATGAGTTAACTATTATAATATCTGCGTTGTCAGGCTCATTTAAAAGCGTATAGCCGCTTTTTTCAAACATTTCGCCTATTTCCTGTGATTCGTATTGATTGACCTTACAGCCGAGAGTGAAGATATAAACGTTCATCGCGTTACCTCATAAAAATAATCGCTTCGTAAAATTACGAAGCGATTATATCACATTACTTTAAATATTTCTACTGTAAATTATCGTTTGACGGCTTATTTCGGGAAAAAGTGGTTTCCGCCTATACCGCCGAGAACGCCGTTCTGATAAGTGTCGGAAAATCCCTGTCCGCCGAATACAGTATAGATTGTGTCGTCAACAAATGTTGCAACAACTTCAAGAGCCTCATCAAGAGCGGGGTCTTTAGCCGCGTCTCTTACGCCGACTGCAACAAGTGCGTTAAGAAGTCTGTCTGCTGTGGCGTCTGCAACTGCGGGGTCGCAAATGGTGGTGTCAAGAAGCGCAACAGCCTCGTCATATGCCGCGTGAAGCTCTGCTATATCGGCTGCGTTGTACTTTGTGTTATCCTCTTCGTACTCTTTGAATACGTTTTCGGCTTCTTCAAGATACCAACGGAAGATGCGCTTTGTGTTTCTGTTGCCGTTAAACTGCGGATAGCTGTCTGACTTGTCTGCAACAGATTTGATTTCGCCTGTGATAAGCTGACCTACAAGCTTAATAACAACGTCGTTTCTGCCGACCTCGTGATGCTGGCCGTTAAAGAACCATGTGTTGTCGGGGAAAAGGCAGGTGGAAGCGTCAATGCTTCTGTCAGAAGGCATATAGCCGTCCTTTGCGGGAACATAGCTGTCGGGAAGCGAAGTGCCTGCGGGAGCATATGTTGCGCCGAGAGAGGTGGAGTCAATGTCAATAATGCCGTCGCTGTTTGTAGTCTTTGACGAATTCATTATTGCAAAGAAGTTGTAGTCATACTTGCTGTAATCAAGGTTGTAGCCGCTGATGCTGTGAACAAGAACGCCCTGGCGGCTGAGCTTTTTAAGGTTGTCGTTAAGGTCAAGCTTTGCCTGCTGGAACGCTGTGAGCTTCTTATAGAGCTCTGCGTATTCGGGGTCTGTCGAGATGTAGCTGTATTTTTCCATAACAGCGTCAAAACGGTCTGTGGGAATCATCGACCAGAACTGCGGGCAGTTGAGAAGAAGCGTGTCAAGAAGCCCGTCTACGGCAGAAGTAAGAATAGCATAGAAAACCTTTTTGGGGAATATTCTCAAAAGAACGTTTATAAGGTGACCGTAAGTCGAATATCCGTTGTTCTCTTCCATTACCATGGGAAGGTAATCGTGATAAAGGAATTCGTCGCTTATGTCAAAGTTTCTGAGATAGAAGTCGCCCATAATGTCGGTACCCTGAAGGCATGCAACAACGTTGATAACGCGGTTAATGTCTTCATAGTATTCGCCTTTGGCGTTTGTAACGTCTTTCTTGAGCTCAAGATAAGCCGTAAGAATTGTGCCGCCGAGAGAGATTGTGGCAATGTTAACTTTGTCAACGCCTCTCTGCTCTTTGACCATCTGAATGTATTCGTCAAGCTTTTCGGCGCTTTCCATCGGGTCGCCTATAAGCGGGAATGCAAATACATAAAGGTTGTCTTCGCCGACCTGGTCTTTAATGGACTGCATCGGAATCATTCTGTAGAAGTAGTTTCTGTCGTCCTCTTCCATTTCGGAAACGGGGCAGTCGTAAGAAACCGTTTTAAGGTTGTTTACGGGGTTGCCGCTTTTGTCGGAAGCCTGAATAGAGAAAACCTGCTGAACGGTTTTGTAAACAGCTTCGGAAAGACCGACATCTTCCTGTCTTATAAGGGAGCTTGCAAGCGGAACAAGAAGCGTGCCTGTAAGAATGGAAACAAGCTTTGAAGAGTCGATTATAAGGAGTCCGCCCGAAAGCTCGTCGCCCTTAGAGTTAACGGCGGGATTGCCGTTTTCGTCGGCGAGATATGAGACAGACTGGCTTATGCCGGGAAGAATGATGGTGGGCAGAATTTTTTCATCCGCCGTTGTTTTTGCACTCTTTTTGCCCGAGAAAAGCTTGGGAGATTTCTCGATAAGCTTTGCGGCGTCGTCAAGACTGTTAACGGAAAGAACGGCAGAGCCGTCGCCGAGAGTCAGGACGGAATCGCCCGAGTTGAGAACATATGCAGCAGCGAGAATACCCGCGCCCGCAACCGAGAACACGATTGTGAGCGAAAGCAAAATCGCTATTACACGATTCCTTTTGGTTGTCATAGGAATAATCCTCCTTGAAATATTTATACAATGTAAATAATAGCATATTTTTTTTAGGATTACAATATTTTAATGAAGTGATTTTTAACAAAATGTTAAGGCTTTGTTTGTTGACTTTATACTTAAAAAACGCTATAATTCCGACAGCGAACAAAAAATGGGTCCGACTTTTTTTCTGCGGAATTTACTCGCTTAAAACGTCTAAACCTGCTTTAGTCGGCATATCTTTTATAAGGCAGTCCTGTCGGCACAGCCGGCTGTCACTAAAGGAGTGGAATTTTTATGTTCGTTTTTTCCGTAAGTTCAAAAAAACTCAGGCAGTACCTTGTTCCGTCGATTTGTATTATTGCGGCGGCTGTCGTTATGTTTGTTTTCATACCGTCCGGTAAAGAGTCTGTCAGCACGTCGTCGGGCGGCATAAACTACAGGGCTTCAAACGCAAAAGAAAGGCTTGCTTTTATATCGCAGTTCGGCTGGTCCGTCGAAGAAGAGCCTGAAGAAGTGCGCGAGATAGTTATTCCCGAAGAGTTTGACGACGTTTATTTAAGGTATAACGAGCTTCAGAAAAAGCAGGGGCTTGACCTTTTAAAATACTGCTCAAAACGCGTAAAGCGATGGACTTACATAATTAAAAACTACCCGGGTTACTCCGAAACGGACGATTGCGTTCGCATTAATTTGCTCGTTTTTGACGGGTGCGTTATAGGCGGCGACGTTTCTTCGGTGGAGCTTGACGGGTTTATGCACACATTTGCAAAAGAGGATGCTTCGTGAAAGAAAGAATCGACAAAATGCTTGCTGTAAATATGAATGTTGCAAGAAGCGAGGTTAAAAAGCTCATTAAAAACGGCGCGGTTGCAATTAACGGCATAACCGTGAAAGACGGCGGCGAAAAATGCGATATTTTGTGCGACGGCGTTACGGTATACGGCAAAAAACTGAAAGCCGCGAAATACATCTATATAATGTTAAATAAACCCGAGGGAACGGTAAGCTCTACAGAGGACGGCCGCTTTCCCACGGTTATTGACATTTTGCCGGACAACCTTAAAAGGCGCGGACTTTTTCCCGCGGGCAGGCTCGATAAAGACACGACGGGCTTTTGCCTTATTACAGACGACGGCGATTTTGCCCACAGAATACTTTCGCCCGTTTCGCACGTCGAAAAGTCTTATACTGCAGAGGTTGACGGTGAAATTGATTTTGAAAAGGCGAAAGAGGCTTTTTTAAACGGCGTTGTGCTTTCCGACGGCACGGTGCTTTTATCGGCACTGCTCGAACGCGTCGGCGAAACCGAAAACCGCTTTAAAGTTACAATTAAAGAGGGTAAGTATCATCAGATTAAGCGGATGTTCGCTTCTCTCGGAGGGAAAGTGACAAAGCTTCACAGGGACTCGATAGGCGGGCTTTCGCTTGATAAAACGCTCAAACCGGGCGAAGCACGACTGATTACAAAAGAAGAGCTAAGCGCAATAACAGACGGCAAAACGCTCGCGTAACACTGTTGTTTTAATGCCTTTGGTGAATTTTACCAAAGAGTTTTCTATGTGCATTTTTGCAATATCACCCCCGAATTTCGACCCGAAATTAACATTTTGCATAAAAAGATTCGCGGAATATCAAAAAAAGGCTTGCAATTTTTGTTAAAGTTGTGTATTATGTATAACAGTGATTTCAGAGGAATTTTAAATAAACATGCTCGGAGGTTGTTAAAATGTCCAATAGGCTGTTTCAAAGCGTTATCCACCAGATGAGAGACGCGGTTGAAAGAACAATAGGCGTTATAGACGAGACCGGTGCCGTTATTTCGTGCAGCGACCTCGGCAGAATAGGCGAAGTTCGCGACATAAGCGTTGCGGCTGTATTTTCGTCAACTTCTTTCGTATCTTACGACGGTTATCTTTATCAGGCTTTCGGGACGCATATGCACCCGGAATACGCTGTTTTTGTTGAGGGTGACGACGCACTCGCTCAAGGCTATGTCGGTCTTCTTTGCGTTTCTCTTTCAAGCATTAAACAGTATTATGATGAGAAATATGACCGCGCAAACTTTGTCAAAAACATTATTATGGATAATATCCTTCCCGGTGATATTTATCTTAAAGCAAGGGAGCTTCATTTTAACAACGAAGCTTCAAGAGCCGTTCTTCTTATAAGACTTGCCGACAAGAACGAGATTTCGGCTTTCGACATAATCCAAAATCTCTTCCCGGACAAGAATAAAGACTTTGTTATCAACATCAGCGAAAGCGATATAGCGCTTGTCAAAGAGGTTAAAAGCGACATTGAAAGCCGCGACCTTGAAAAGCTTGCGCGCTCCATTTCCGACGCTCTTTCGTCAGAGTTCTATACGCATGCGCTTGTCGGTATAGGCACGCCTGTTGCAGGCGTTAAAGAGCTTGCGCGCTCTTTTAAAGAGGCTCAGGTTGCTCTTGAAGTCGGCAAGGTGTTCGATACGGAGCGCAACATAGTAAGCTATGACCATTTAGGTATTGCAAGGCTTATTTATCAGCTTCCCACAACGCTTTGCGAAATGTTCCTTAAAGAAATTTTCAAGGTCGGTTCTATCGAAACGCTCGACCAGGAAACGCTTTTCGCCATTCAGCGCTTCTTTGAAAACAACCTTAACGTTTCAGAAACGTCAAGAAAGCTTTTCGTTCACAGAAACACGCTTGTTTACCGTCTTGAAAAAATTAAAAAGCTTACGGGGCTTGACCTTCGCGAGTTTGACGACGCAATTGTTTTCAAAGTTGCTCTTATGGTTAAAAAGTACCTCGATGCAAATCCCGTTAAGTATTAATTTTCTTATTTAGAATTAAAATATTAATTTTTTGTTAATCAAGCACATTTTGTTACAAAAAGGTTACATTTTGTAACAAAGTGTGCTATACTTATTTTGCAATACATTTTTGTTTGGAATTGGGTGTTAATTTTGATAGAGTTCAAGAATGTAACAAAGGTGTATGAGGATACGGGAACGAAGGCGCTTTCCGACCTTAACATCAACATCGAAAACGGCGAGTTCGTTTTCATAATCGGCGCTTCGGGCGCGGGCAAAAGCACATTCCTTAAACTTATGATGCGCGAGGAGGTGCCCACTTCGGGTTCTATCCGCGTTAATAACTATGACCTTAACGTAATGAAAAAGAAGGATATTCCTTATTTCAGAAGGTCTCTCGGAATAGTGTTCCAGGATTTCAGGCTTATACCGTCAATGAATGTTTATGACAACATCGCTTACGCCATGCGCGTAATCGGCACAAAAGAAAGCGCAATAAGAAAGCGCGTTCCTTACCTTTTGGGTCTTGTCGGCTTAAACTCAAAGGCGCGCTCTCACCCCAATCAGCTTTCGGGCGGCGAGCAGCAGCGCGTGGCTCTTGCAAGGGCGCTTGCCAATAACGCAAGTATGATAATCGCGGACGAGCCCACAGGCAACATCGACCAAAAGATGTCTTATGAAATAGTCGACCTTCTTAACCACATCAACGCCGACGGAACAACGGTTATAATGGTTACTCACGACTATCACCTTGTTAAAACCTTTAACCACCGCGTAATTACAATTAAAAACGGCTGCGTTGAGTCCGACTATCCAGACGCTTCGCACCTTGACGTTGAACCTTATAAATACAAAGAGCTTGAAGATAACGTCGGCTCGTATTTCAGCGACGAAAGCACCGTCGATTTCGATTATCTTATGGAAACCTACGGCATTTCTTATGAAAAGGACGGGGGTGACGGTCAGTGAAAGGGACAAGCTTATCTTACCTCACAAGAGAGGGCTTTAAGAATATATGGGTAAACAGGCTTCTGTCGCTTGCAACCGTTGTGGTGCTTATTTCGTGCCTTATAATCGTCGGCAGCGGAACGCTTATTTATCTCAACATTAACTCTTTGCTTGACATTATTGAAGGCCAGAACATAGTAATGGCTTATGTTGACGACAATGCCGACGACGTTGCAACGCAAATGCTCGGCGTCGAGCTTCGCAATTTGCCGAACGTTGCAAATGTTGAGTTCGTCTCAAAAGAAGACGCCTTAAAGCGTCAGATAGCTTCTTACGGCGAAAATATGGAGATTTTAAACGGCTTGCCCGAGGATATACTTCCCGACGCATATAAAATCACCGTTGACGACCTTACGCTTTTTGACGAAACGGTCGAAAAAATACGCGGCCTTGACAATGTGCTTGAAATTCAGGAGAACAGCGAGCTTGCCGCAAAACTTGCCAATATCCGCGACGCGGTTACATACATAAGTCTCGGCATAGTCGCAATTCTTTTCTTCGTTTCGCTGTTCATTGTTTCAAACACCATACGAATAACAATATTTAACCGCCGCCTTGAAATAAGCATTATGAAGGCTGTCGGCGCAACAAATTCGTTTATTCGCTGGCCGTTTGTGGTAGAGGGCGTTTTGCTCGGTGTAATTTCAGCCGTGATTGCCCTCGGCGTTGAATACGGCATTTATGAAATAGCAAGCATTTGGCTTGAGAACATTCTCGGCCCGTTAGGCGGAAAGCCCGTTGAATTCTTGAGCACAATTTGGCTTATACTTGCGGTATTCCTGTTCATAGGCGTGTTTATAGGCGCTTTCGGCAGTGCTATATCGCTTAACAAATACTTAAAGGAGCATGGAAATGTTGTTGAAAACAACTGATATTAAAAGCAGAATTTTTTGTATATTTATGTCGGCAGTTCTTCTTCTTTCCGTTTTTTCGGTTTCGGCATACGCCTTGACCGACTCCGAAAAAAAGGCATATGAGGATAAAATAGCCGCTATAAAATCGCAGATTGAAGCTAATAAAGATAAGATTAAAGAGCTTGACGAAAAAGCCGCTCAGTATGACGGCGAAGTAAGCGCATATCAGGATAAGATTGATGTTTTGCAGTCCCAGATTGACCTTTATAACGACGAAATTGCCGTTATTCAAAAGGATATTGACGGCGTTGACGCTCAGATTACCGCCATCAACAACGAAATAGAGGCTCTTAACAAACAGATTGACGAGCTTGACAAACAGGTCAAAGAGATTGAAGCGCAGATTTCCGAAACGTATAAGCTTCTCGGCGAAAGAATAAGAGCAAGCTATATGTCGGGCGCAAACTCGGCGCTTGAATATCTTCTTACTGCCGACAACTTTGAGTATCAGTCATACCTTGAAAGGGTAGAGCTTTTAAAGCGCATAGCAAAGCACGACGACAAGCTTATAACCACTCTTCAGGAAGATATTTCGGAATGCGAAAAGAAAGTCGAAGAGATTAACGGAATGAAAGAGCAAAAGGCTTCTAAAATAGCCGAGCTTGACGAAATGAAAAAAGACCTTGAAGCGAAAAAGCAAGAGCAGGTTGACGCACGTCAGGTAATTCAAAATTCCGAAAACGAAATTCAGGCTCAGCTTGACAAGGTAATGAGCATTGTTAACGGCTACAATTCAGACAGCGCCGCTTATCAGGACGCTATAGAGCGCGGCGAGGATACCATTCGCGAGTTTGAAGAAAAGCTTGCTGCCGCCGAAAGAGAGACGGGCGAAACCGGCTCCGGCGAAACGGGCGATATGATTTGGCCCTTGCCGTATTCAGGTACATATGTTTCTTCGCGCTTCGGAATGAGAACGCTTAACGGTGTTACAAAAATGCACAACGGCGTTGATATTTGCCGCTCCGGCGGAACATACGGCGCAAAGATTGTCGTAACAAAAGCGGGCACGGTTGTTACCGCGAACAAAAGCGGCTGGGGCAACGGCTACGGACTTTATGTTGTTGTTGACCACGGCAACGGCGTAAGAACATATTACGCTCATATGTCTGTCGTTTCTGTAAGCGTGGGCGATTATGTAACCCAGGGCGAAAAGCTCGGCGAAGCGGGCAATACAGGCTATTCGTTCGGCGCACACCTTCACTTCGGTATGCTTATAAACGGCAATTGGGTTAACCCGTTAAGTTATGTAACAAAACCATCCGACCTTTTCTTTAACGAATATTAATAACACTAAAAAGGCTGTGACGAAAACAAAAATCGTCACAGCCTTTGATATTTAAAAATTTGGATTATTCAAAAAGATATACCCGTGTTTCATAAGGCTTTGATTTAAAGCCGTTGTCGGTTACGGCGGGGTATTTGTAGTTGCAAAGAACAAGCTTGCCGCTCGAAAGGTCAAAGCCTGCGGGCGCTTTGAAGTAAACGGGCTTTTCTGTGAATGAGTTTATAACAAGCATACGCTTGCCCTCGTAATTTCTTTCGTATACAAAAAGCTCGTCGCTGTTTTTATAATGCTCTTTGTAGTCGCCGTAAATGCAGACTTCGTTTTCTTTTCTGAATTTAATAAGCTTTCTGTAAAAATTCAAAATCGAATCGGGGTCTTTTTCCTGTGCGGCAACGTTAATTTCTTTATAATTCGGGTTAACAAAGAACCACGGCTCGTCGGCAGTTGTAAAGCCGGCGTTCTTTTCGCCGCTCCATTGAACGGGCGTTCTTGCGTTATCGCGCGAAGCGTATTTTGCAAGCTCAATTGCTTTTTCTTCGCCGAGAATGGCTTTGGCAACGCCGTAGTTGTTTTTTGTCGAAACGTCTACATATTTATTTATATCGTCAAGCCCGAGGTTTGTCATACCTATTTCCTGACCCTGATAAATAAACGGCGTACCGCATTGGCACATATACATAACGGCAAGCATTTTTGCGCTTTCTTCGCGGTATTTAAGGCTGCCGTAGCGATTGACAATTCGCGGCTGGTCGTGATTTTCGATGTAAAGCGCGTTCCACGCCTTGCCGTAAAGGTCATTTTGCCAGCGGGTATAAACCTTTTTGAGCTTTTTTAAACTGAAACTTGTTTTAAGCCAGCTGTACATAAAGCAGTCGGCTGCCATATGTTCAAAGTGGAACATCATATTAAGCTCCTGGTCTTTGCCCTCGGTTATGTGTTTAAGCGCCCTTTTTGTCGTCATCATCGGCGCTTCGCCGACCGTCATACAGTCATATTTTGACAAAACGTCGTCTTTAAACTCGTGCAGGTATTCGTCAAGATGCGGGCCGTGCATATAGTTTTCAATGCCTGTCGCAACGGGTATCCAATACGGGCTTGAAGGCAGACCTTCGCGCTTTGAAATGAATGTTATAACGTCCTCTCTGAAGCCGTCAACGCCCATATCGAGCCAAAAGCGCATAATATCCTTTACCTCTTCGCGCACCTTGGGGTTATCCATATTAAGGTCGGGCTGTTCAACGGCGAAAAGGTGAAGATAATATTCGTCAAGCTTTTCGTTATATTCCCACGCGGGGCCGGCAAAGGTGGACATCCAGTTGTTGGGCCTTTTTTTGCCTTTGCCCTTTCTCCAGAAATAATAGTCGTGATAGGGGTTGTCGTCGCCCTTTAAGCTTTCAAGAAACCATTCGTGCTTGTCGGAGGTGTGGTTTATAACAAGGTCCATAATAACGCGAAGCCCGCGCTTGTGCGCTTCGTCAAGAACCTGCTTAAATTCCTCCATAGTGCCGTATTCGGGCTGAATGCTTCTGTAGTCCGCAATGTCATAGCCGTAGTCTTTTTGGGGCGATTTGTAAAGCGGCGAAAACCAAATAGCGTCCACGCCGAGACTTTTAATGTAATCAAGCTTTGACAGCACGCCTTTAAGGTCGCCTATGCCGTCGCCGTTGCCGTCGCAAAAAGAGCGCGGCCACACCTGATACACAGCCATTTCTTTATACCATGATTTTACCATATCAAAGCTCTCCTTATGCCTTGCAAGTATTTGTGTTAATTTTAACATATTTTATCTTGAATTACAACGATTTTTTGACAGACTGCAAAGAAAACGGGAATTATTAAAAAAAATTCATATTTTAGTAAAAATATACTATATACTTTTTTGCGCAAATAATGTATAATGTAGCCGTATAAAGAGCGGTATGCCGGGTTTTTCTTAGAATCGCCTCAAAAACCGCAATAATTTTTCATAGGAGTATGAAAATGAAAAAGTCAACAAAAATCATTATTTCAGTTGCAGTGGCGGTGGTTATCATCGCGGCAATAGTAACGGTCGGCATAATATCAAGCAAGCATAATGACGCTCAGAACGAGAGCAGCACAGCCTCAACTACTGCGCCCAACACAGGTGTTATCGTTACCGAAAATCAGTCGTGGTTCAGCTGGTCGGACTATGTTAACAGCCTTGACATTCCCACAAGCTCAACCGAGGTTTCGCAGACCGACCCGTCTGTCAGCGTAACAGGCGAAACCGAATCAAAGCCGAATTTCACTTATATTTATGTTTGGCCTTCGGATACAACCAACAATAATCAGCCGGGTACTACGGCGCCCGTAACGCAAAAGCCGCACGATTATTCAAACGAATACAGTTATTCTATCGACAATTCTTCAAAAACCGTAATTCTTACAAAGTATATCGGCACCGAAACCAACGTAAGAATCCCCGATGAAATCAACGGCTGCAAGGTCGTAAAGATTGCCGACGAGTGCTTCGCGTCAAGCAAGGTTAAATCTCTTTGGGTTTCGGCAAATATCGGCGAAATAGGCGTCGGCGCATTTAAAAACTGCACCGCTCTTGAAACGGTCTGGTTCTTGGGCCGCGGTGAAACAACGCTTGGTCGCTCGGCATTTTCGGGCTGCACGGCTCTTCGTTCGATTTACCTTTCTGTCGGCACAACCGAAATCGGCGCTTATTGCTTCGAAAACTGCACCTCTCTTAAAGAAATTTCAATTTCAAAGAACGTTCAGAAATTCGGCGATATGCCCTTCAGGGGAATAGAAGAAACACTGACCATCAAATGCTCAAGCGGTTCTGTCGCTTATCAGACAGCGCAAAAATACGGCATCAAGGTTCAGCTTACTTAACAGTAACTGCAAAAGGTTATAAAACAGTTTCATATAGTTTGGGAGTTGTAAAAGACGTTTTTACAGCTCCCTCTTTTTTTACCTCGATTTTACAAAAGCTTCCTTTTACATTTTACTTTGCGACGGTATCATTAAACCGCAAAAAGAAAAAATAATAAAAAGGAATGAAAAGATTATGAAAAAATATTTATGTGTAACCCTTTGTTTGATTTTAACTTTAACCTTGTTAACCCTCGCTTCCTGCTCCGAAAGCAATAATAACGCCGTCTCGCTTGACGGCTCAACCTCAATGGAAAAGGTAATAGGAGCTCTCGGTGAGTCGTTTAAAAACGAGAATGAGGGCGTAAAAGTCACCTACAATCCGACAGGCTCGGGCTCCGGGATTAAGGCGGTCTCAGAAGGGCGCTGTGACATAGGGCTTTCAAGCCGCAAGCTTAAAGACGAAGAAAAAAGCGAGGGTCTTAAAGAAACCGTTTTAGCCTATGACGGAATTGCTGTTATCGTTAACAACGAAAACACGGTAAGCGATATTGACCTTGAAACGCTTGCAAAAATTTTTACAGGTGAAATCACAAATTGGAAAGAATTGGGCGGCAGCGACGCGCCTATTGTCGTAATAGGCAGGGAAGAGGGCAGCGGCACTCGCGACGGATTTGAAACCGTTACAAAAACCGAGGGCAAATGCGTTTACCGTCAGGCACTGACTTCGACGGGCGACGTTATAACAACTGTCTCTAAAAACCCGGATGCTATAGGTTATGCTTCGCTTGCCTCTGTAAAAGATACCGTTAAAACGCTTTCTTTGGGCGGCGTTTTGCCGAGCGAAGAGACCGTTAAAAACGGCACATACGAGTTACAGCGCCCGTTTATGCTTATAACAAAAGAGGGCAAAGAGCTTTCAAAACAAGCGCAGGCGTTTTTTGACTATGCACTTTCGCACGATGCCGCCGACATAATTTCAAAAGCCGGCGCTGTGCCCGCAAATTAAAATATGCCCATGAAAAACAGAAAAAAAGTGTTTGAAACCGCAGTACACGGCGTGTTTTTGGTGCTCGGCCTTGTAACTGTTGCCTGCGTTCTTGTTATTTCACTCTACCTTATAATATCGGGTATCCCCGCAATCAAAGAAATAGGGCTTATTAATTTTCTTTTCGGCAAAGAGTGGCGCTCTGTCGGAAAAGAGCCGTCCTACGGCATACTTCCGTTTATTCTGACAAGCATATACGGCACTGCGGGCGCGGTTGCCGTGGGCGTGCCTTTGGGATTTTTCACATCGGTATACATTGCAAAATTCGCCCCCGAAAAAATTAAAACCGTAATGAAAAGTGCGGTCAGCCTGCTTTCGGGTATTCCGTCGGTGGTTTACGGGCTTGTCGGTATGCTCGTGCTTGTTCCGGGAATAAGAAAGGTTTTTAACGTGCCCGACGGTTCAAGCCTTCTTGCGGCGATAATCGTGCTTACGGTAATGATTTTGCCGTCTGTAATAAAGCTTTCGGTAACGTCGCTTGAGGCTGTCCCGAAAGAGTATGAGGACGCGTCATTGGCTTTAGGCGCAACGCCTGCCGAAACATACTTTAAAGTTACCGTTCCCGCGGCGAAAAGCGGAATAGCGGCGTCGGCTGTGCTCGGAATAGGCAGGGCAATAGGCGAAGCCATGGCTGTGATGATGGTGTCCGGCAATGTTCCCAATATGCCGACTCTTTTCGGAAGCGTCCGTTTTTTGACAACGGCGATAGCCACCGAAATGTCGTATTCGGGCGGGCTTCAAAGGCAGGCGCTCTTTTCGATAGCGCTTATACTCTATCTTTTTATAATGCTTATTAACGCCGTGCTCAATTTCTTTTTAAAGCGCTCGGGGAGGGATGAAAATTGAACGGAAAAAGCCAAATGTCAAAAAGGCGCAGAGCGTATATTTTTACGGTGAAATTCCTTTCAAAATCGGCTGCGGCTGTTACGGCGGTGCTCGTGCTTTTTCTTGTTATATATGTTTTGAAAAACGGCGTGCCTAATTTAAGCACAAAGCTTGTTTTTTCAAAGCCGAGCTATCTTGAAGGCACAATAGGCATTTTGCCCGATATTCTTAATACGGTTTATATTCTCGTAGCAGCGCTTCTTCTTGTTTTGCCGTTGGGCGTCGGCGCAGCGATTTATCTTAACGAATACGCAAAAAATAAAGAAACAGTTGCCGCAATAGAATATGCCGCCGAAACGCTTTCGGGTATTCCGTCGGTAATTTACGGACTTGTGGGAATGCTCTTTTTCTGCGGCTTCTTAAAAATGAAAACTTCGCTTCTTGCGGGCGCTTTAACGCTTGTTATAATGAATCTTCCCACGGTTATGTGCACTGCGGGCGAAAGCCTTAAAACAGTGCCGCAAAGCTATCGCGAGGGCGCGTTCGGGCTTGGCGCGGGAAAGTGGCGCGTAATACGCACGGTGGTTCTTCCCGGGTGCGTTGACGGCATTGTTACGGGGTGCATACTTTCGGCCGGGCGCATTCTCGGCGAATCGGCGGCTCTGCTGTTTACTGCGGGCTTTGCCCACGAATTAAACGGATTTTTTGAAGGCTTGGGCAGTGCGGGCGCAACGCTCAGCGTGGCTTTGTATGTATATGCAAAAGAGCAGGGCGAGTTCGGCGTTGCTTTTGCGGCGGCGGCAATACTTATGATTCTGACGTTTTTGCTCAATATTTCGGCTGAGCTTGTAACGCGCCATTACAGGAGAAAAAGATATGAATGATATAATTGTTGCAGAAAATCTTTCTTTAAGCTACGGCGAGCACGAGGCGCTTAAAAATGTTTCGGTTAAAATAAGCGAGAAAAGCATAACCGCGCTTATAGGCCCGTCGGGCTGCGGAAAATCGACATTTTTAAAAACGCTTAACAGAATGAACGACCTTGTTGACGGCGTAAAAATAACGGGTACCGTAAAATACAACGGCACAGACATTTTCAGCCCCGCACTTGACGTTAACGAGCTTCGGCGCGAAATCGGAATGGTGTTTCAAAAGCCCAATCCGTTTCCGATGAGTATTTATGACAACGTAGCTTACGGGCCGCGCACGCACGGCACGCGTTCAAAAGCCAAGCTTGACGAAATTGTAGAGCGCTCTTTAAGGGGCGCCGCCATTTGGGACGAGGTAAAAGACAGACTTAAAAAGAATGCTTTGGGGCTTTCGGGCGGTCAACAGCAAAGGCTTTGCATTGCAAGAGCGCTTGCGGTAGAGCCGCACGTTCTTTTAATGGACGAGCCTACAAGCGCGCTTGACCCCATTTCAACATCTAAAATAGAAGAGCTTGCAATACAGCTTAAAGAGAAGTATACTATAATTATGGTGACTCACAATATGCAGCAGGCTCTCAGAATTTCAGATAAAACTGCGTTTTTCCTCTTGGGTGAGCTTATAGAATACAACGAAACGGAAAAACTGTTTTCAGACCCGTCAGACAAGCGCACCGAGGATTATATTACCGGGAGGTTCGGATGATGAGAAGTCACTTTGACGAACAGCTAATGAAATTAAACGACGAGTTAATAGAAATGGGCGCGCTTTGTGAAGAAATAATTGCCACGGTGTTCGGCTCTTTTTCAAAACGCGACAGGGAGCTTGTTAAAAAAGCCTCGCTTTTAGAGCAGGAGATTGACAGGAAAGAGCGCACTGTCGAAAATATGTGCTTAAAGCTTCTTTTGCAGCAGCAGCCCGTCGCAAAAGATTTGCGAAAAATTTCGGCGGCTTTAAAAATGATAACCGATATGGAGCGCATCGGCGACCAGGCGGACGATATTGCGGAAATAGTCGTCCTTCTTGACAGAAGCGTAATAGAAAACGACGCGCTTTTAAAAGAAATGGCGCTTTCTGCCGTTAATATGGTAACAAAAAGCGTCGATGCGTTTGTAAAAAACGACGTGGAGCTTGCTAAAAGCGTTATTTCGGACGACGATATTGTTGACGGATGCTTTGATAAAATAAAAAAGCTTCTTATAGAAAAAATTGCGGCTTCTCCGCAGTCGGGCGAGGCTGTTATTGACCTTTTGATAATAGCAAAATATTTTGAACGCATCGGCGACCACGCCGTGAATATTGCCGAATGGGTGATTTTTTCGGTAACGGGCGTTCACAAGGAGTGAAAAAACGTGATTTGGTGTATTGAGGACGACGCAAGCATACGCGACATAGAGGTTTATGCGCTTAATTCCACGGGCCTTAAAGCACGCGGCTTCTTTAACGGCGACACACTGTTTTCGGAGCTTGAAAAAGAGCGCCCCGAGCTTATTGTGCTTGACGTTATGCTTCCCGGAACAGACGGAACAGAGCTTTTAAAAAGGCTTAAATCTTCAAAAGAATATGCCGATATTCCCGTTGTAATGGCAACCGCAAAGGGCGCCGAGTATGACAAAATACAGGCGCTTGACCTTGGTGCCGATTATTACATCACAAAGCCGTTCGGTGTTATGGAGTTTGTTTCGTGCGTTAAGGCGGTTTTGCGCCGCTGTGCGCCGAAAACTCACGAGAGCGAAAATAAAAACGTGCTGACCTTCGGTAAAATAGCGCTTGATAAAGAAAAACACACCGTAAGCGCAAATAACACGCCCGTTGAATTGACATATAAAGAGTTTGAGATTTTAAAGCTCTTTTTGACCCACCCCGGGACGGTTTTCACAAGAGATTCGCTTTTTAATTCGGTCTGGGGCGAGGATTGGTGCGGCGAAACGCGCACTGTCGATATGCACATTAAAACACTCAGAAAAAAGCTCGGCGACTGCGGCGAGGCAATAGAAACCGTAAGGAGCGTCGGCTACAGATTGGGGGATAACCGTGACCGCTAAAATTTTTAAATCAATATTTGCGGCTTCGCTTTCGGTGCTTTTAATCGGAATGGCAATTATTATCGGCGTTTTTTACGACTATTACGGCAAGCTTCAGAAGAGCGAACTCCGCGACCGCTTCAAGCTTGTTTCAGCGGCGGTCGAAAGCGACGGCAAAGAGTATCTTTCAAAGCTTAATTCGGATGAATACCGCTTCACTCTTATAGCAAAAGACGGCAGTGTGATTTTTGACACGCAGGCAGATGCCGACGGGCTTGACAACCACGCACAGCGCGCCGAGGTTAAAGACGCATTTGAGAAAGGCGTAGGGGAGAGCACAAGATATTCTTCAACGCTTACAAAAAAGACGGTTTATTATGCCGAAAAGCTAAGCGACGGAAGCGTTCTTCGTGTGTCGTCAAGCTATGCTTCGATATGGTATATTCTTGTCGGCTTTTCACAGCCCTTGATTTTAACGGTGTTTGCCGGCGCGGCTCTTTCGTTTCTTATTGCAAAGCGCCTTTCAAAGCGCATTGTTGAGCCTGTTAACGCCCTAAACCTTGACAAGCCGCTTGATAACGAAACATATGACGAGTTGGCGCCGCTTCTTGAAAGGCTTGACAGCAGGCAAAAAGAGCTAGAGAGCAGTATGGACGAATTAAGAAGAAAAAAAGACGAATTTCTTCTTATAACCGAAAATATGAAAGAGGGACTTGTGCTTACCGACGAAAAATGCGTTGTAATAAGCATAAATTCCGCCGCACTGAAAATATTCGGTACGGATGAAAGCGTTGTCGGTGCAAGCTTTCTTGCCGCCGACAGAAACCCGCGAATGACCGACGCTATTAAAAAAGCGCGCGAAAACGGCTTTTTCGGGGCGGAATTCAAGCGATTCGGTCGTGATTACAGCTTCAGCGTAAGCAGTATTTGCTCAAATGAAAAAACAGTCGGCTTTGCAATTATCGCAACCGATATAACCGAAAGAAAAAATGCCGAAACCGCGCGCCGCGAGTTTACCGCCAATGTTTCGCACGAGCTTAAAACGCCGCTTCAGGGAATAATCGGAAGCGCCGAGCTTTTAAAAGCGGGCATGGTAAAAAACGAGGATGTTCCGCGTTTTTCGGGGCATATTTACGATTCGGCAAAAGAACTGTATTCGCTGATAGAAGACATAATCCGCCTGTCACAGCTTGACGAGGGCGAAGAGCTTCCTAAAGAGCCGGTAAAGCTTTTGGAGCTTTCTTGTGATGTTTTGTCAAAGCTTTCGGAATATGCCGCCGAGAAAAACGTTACCGTTTCCGTTTCGGGCGGCGAGACAGAGGTGCTCGGCACAAAAAGTCTTATTTATGAAATCATATATAACCTTTGCGACAACGCCTTGAAGTATAATGTGCCCGGCGGAAGCGTTAAAGTTTCTGTATCTCATAACGAAACATATGCCGAAATTGATGTTTCTGACACGGGTATAGGCATTTCCCCCGAGGACCGCGAGCGCATTTTTGAACGCTTTTACAGAGTTGACAAAAGCCATTCAAAATCATCGGGCGGCACAGGGCTTGGGCTTTCAATTGTAAAACACGCAGTCCTTTACCACGGCGGAAAAGTAACGGTCGAAAGCGAACCCCAAAAAGGCTCGTGCTTTAAAGTCTTTTTGCCGTTAAAATAATTTAAGACAGGATTCTGCTATCTCTGTCTTATCAGATACAGAATGTAAAAACGCAGCAGAGGTATTACGCCCTGCTGCATTTTAAATTTTAAGAAAACCTAATCTTTAAAATCGGCAAAAAACTCTGAATTTTGACGTTTTCTCTGCGCACTGCCGACAATTTCTATAAAAATTATCTTGCGCACTGCCGACAATTTCTATAAAAATTATCTTGCGTACTGCCGACGATTTTTATGAAAATTATCTTGCGTACTGCCGATTGTTATGCTATACTTTATCTTGCGCAATGCGAAAGAAGGTCTTAAAACAATGATAATCAAGCGAAAAATATATAATAACCTTTGTATGTGGAAAGAAACAGCCAACGGCTCTAAAGCGCTTTTGATAGAGGGCGCAAGGCGAATAGGAAAATCTACCGTTGCCGAAGAATTTGCTAAAAACGAATACAAATCCTATATTTTAATCGACTTCAACAAGGCGTCTAAAAAAGTAAAAGGCTTGTTTGATGATTTAAACGATTTGGATATCTTTTTTCAGGATTTGTCACTTGAATATAATACAAGGCTGTACAAAAGAGAGAGCCTGATTATTTTTGACGAAATACAAAAGTTTCCGAAGGCGAGAGAAGCAATAAAGTATCTCGTTGCCGACGGCAGATATGATTTTCTTGAAACGGGTTCTTTAATTTCAATCAGAGAAAATGTTGAAAATATAACCATTCCGTCCGAGGAACGAAAAATTAAAATGTATCCGCTTGATTTTGAAGAGTTTGTTTCGTTTATGGAAGAAGATTTGCTTCTTGATTATATTTCGGACTGCTATAAAAAGAGAGAACCTCTTGAAAGAAAATTTCACGAAAGGGCTATGCGATTATTCAAAGAATATATTCTTGTCGGCGGTATGCCGCAGGCTGTTCTCGCTTATAAAAACAACAGCCGTGATTTTGTGGCGGCAGATATTGAAAAAAGAGATATTCTTGAATTATATCGCGACGATATAAAAAAATCCGCAAGAAGATACAATTCAAAGGTTTCGGCAGTCTTTGAAAACATTCCCGCATATTTATCGACCCACGAGAAAAAAATTGTTCTCAAAGAAATTGATGCAAACGGTGCGTTTGATAAATATGACGAGCCTTTATTTTGGCTTAACGATTCAATGATTTGCAATTTGTGCTATAAATGCAATGACCCTAATGTCGGCTTTGCTCTTAATAAAAATGAGTCCGCTGTTAAGTGCTATCTTGGGGATACAGGTTTGCTTGTAAGCCTTGCGTTCAGTGAAAACGAGCTTGCGGAAAACAATCTTTACAAACAAATTATGGACGGCAAGCTTTCGGTAAATCAAGGTATGATTTATGAAAACGCTATTGCTCAGATGATAACCGCAAAAGGAAAGGCATTGTATTTTTACACAAAATATAACGAAACAAAACACCGAAATGATATTGAGATTGATTTTATGCTTTCAAACGAAAGCAAGACAAAGTTCAAAGTCATTCCTATTGAAGTTAAATCCGGCAAGAATTATTCGGCGGCTTCAATTAACAGCTTCAATGAAATTTATAAAGAGCGCATAAGCGAATCATTTATAATCCATCCGAAACCGCTTTCTGTTTCGGACGGCATAATAAAAATACCGCCGTATATGTTTTTCGCTGCATTTTAAATTTTAAGAAAACCTAATCTTTAAAATCGGCAAAAAACTCTGAATTTTGACGTTTTCTCTGCGCACTGCCGACAATTTCTATAAAAATTATCTTGCGCACTGCCGACAATTTCTATAAAAATTATCTTGCGTACTGCCGACGATTTTTGTAAAAAGTATCTTGCGCACTGCTGACAATTTTCACGAAAATTATCTTGCGCACTGCAAAATTTAACAGACAAAAAGCTGTAATCCGCAAGCTAATGCGAATTACAGCTTTAATTATTTGTGCGTCTACGTTATGCGTTTTTGGGAATCCTGCCGATGTGTTCGCCCAAGGTGGTTGTAATGCCGTCCGAATAATACTTCATTGTTCTTGTTCCGTCGTTAAACACAATAAACATTCTAACGCTTATTTCGGTGTTTAACATACTGTCCTCAAGACCCGCAAGCACTGCTCTGAATTTATAGTTACCGTCTGAATCAACGTATACAAAGCGGTCTTCAAATTCAAGTGTTTTGCCGTTAATCGTGACCGAAACGCCTACGTTCATAAGGTTTTCGGAGCGGCCGTTCTCGTTGAATTTAACATCGAAATCAGCTTTTTTAAATTCGCCCGTGAAGCCAAGGTCGTATTTTGCGGTGTTTTGTCTGTTGCGTCTGACTTTAACGTCGCCGTCGGTGACTTTTCCAAGGTCCGTTGTGGTAATCAAAACGTTACTGAACCACGCCGTGTCGTTATATGGGGTATCGTCTATGCCGATGCTGTCGGCGGGAAGGTCAATAATTCTGCCGTTTAATTTAAGCTTTGTTACGTCTTTATCAAAGCGATAGCCTTCATTGTAACCATCTTCGGTAAGCTTGATATAAATATGGTAATCATATGTTACACCGTCTTTAAACCCCGTCATAAGCGTTCCGAAGCTGCCTTCGGTGCCGTCATAGCGGCTGTTCCAATAATCAGACGAGGTGTAGCCTGTGCCGTCGGAGCCGTCCCAGCCCTCGTGTTCGATGTAATACGGCGCGTTTTCGGGAACCGTTCCGGTGAAAACAGGTGTGTCGCCCGATTTAAAGCTTAACGTTGCATTGCTTATTTCTATAACATCAATAATGGTTGTGTAGTGTAGCGTTGCAGTATCAAACACTGTGTTGCGATTACCTATTTCTATTTTTTCAAAATCATCTTTTGAAGAAGCATAGTATATGTCTGTTGCAAGATAAAGAGATTGCAACGCACTTTCGCCGACATATTTTAAGCTCTTCGGAAGGGATATAGCAGTAAATTGGTTAATATTGGTATAAGTGAACACGTTATCGGCAAGCCCTTTAATGCCTTCTGCTATTGTAAGAGTTGTTGAAGCAAGAGAATCCGTGTACATTTGAAGGAGCCAGCCGTTATTGATGAGAACATTGCCGTAGCCGGTCCAATTATTTCGGTCATCATAATATTTTGTATTGTAAAAAGCGCTGACACCTATGTGAGTTATGCCGTCCGGGAGCGCTATGCCGTCAAGTACAGAGCAGTATTCAAACGCATTGTCGCCCACATCGAGAAGTGTGCTCGGGAAGTTAATACTTTCAAGAGCTTTGTTCGACCAAAATGCAGAATTGCCTATTTTTTCGAGCCCCTCGGGAAGAATTACGTTCTTGACCGAAGACTGATAAAACGCGCAATCATAAATGACCTTTACGGTCTCCGGTACTGTAAAGCTTTCGTCGGTTTTTCCCTTCGGGTAATAAATAAGCTCGGTTTTTTCTTTATTGTAGAGTATGCCGTCAAGAGAAGAATAGTAATTATTATTATCGGCAACCGTAACCGAAATGATGTTTTCGGAGCTTAAAAAACTCTGTTCGCCTACATATTGAAGCGATGCGGGGAGCGAGATTGTTTTGATGACGCTGTCAAAGTTGAAAAATCCGTCGGCAAGACCTTTTGTGCCTTCCTTTATTGTGATGTTTTCAACACCGTATTTTAAATCCACCGCCCAGCCGTCAAGGTATTTAACGCCGTTTGAATATGACATTGATTTTAAAAGAGCGGTGTTTCTAAAAGCGTCGTTTCCTACCTTCGTTATTTTATCGGATATCGAAACGTTTTTTAGATTTGTGCAGTATGAAAAAGCTACGCTTTCAATTACTTCCACAGATTTCGGGATTTCAATACTTTCGAGAGCGCTTGAAGACGAAAATGCGGAATAGGGAATTTCTTTAATTGTTATGCCGTCCTCAAAAACAACCGAAGTAAGTGAATTGCATTTTGAAAAAACAAGACTTCCGAGCTTTGTAACAGAAGCGGGTATTTTAATGCTTTCTACAGAAGATTTGATAAATGCTGCGTAGCCTATTTCGTTCAATTCATCGGGAAGAGTAACGGTTTTTAAGCCTGCGCTTTGGAAGGCGTAGCTGTCTATTATTTTTACGGTAGACGGAACATCAAAAGCTGTGCACTCTTTTTTCGGTGCATAGAGTATAAGCGTTGTCATATCCTTATTATAAATGACATCGTCAACCGATTTGAAATATTGATTTTCTTCGTCTACGGTAAGCGTTTTAAGCGAAAAGCAGCCTTCAAAAACATAGGCATACATTTTTTCTACGCTTGCGGGAATATGCAGTGATGTAAGTGCTTTACAATCGCTGAAAGTGAACATTCCTATTTCCGTAATGCCGTCGGGGATATTGACTGAAGTGAGCTTTGTACAACGGCTGAACGCGCCGTCGCCGAGTTCTGTAACGGTTTCGGGCAGAACAATCGACTCAATCGCAGTGCCCGAGAATGCATAAGAACCCACAGACGTAAGGCTTTCGGGAATATTTACAGTTGTAAGGGAAGAGCATCCGCTGAAAACCGAATTTTCTAATTTTGTCAATGACGAGGGAAGCGTAACTTTTATAAGCTTGTCGGCATATGAAAATGCATTTTGAGAAATCTCGGTAACGCTCTCGGGTATTGTGACCTCTGTAAGTCCTGTGGAATTAAAAGAATAAGCGCCGATTTTTTTAAGCGTTGAAGGGAGACTTACACTTGCGGCGTTTTTGCAATAATAAAATGCATAGTCACCGATTGAAGTGATGCCTTCGCCTACAATTATTGATTTAATGCTGTTTGCAACGCCAAGCTCGTTCCACGGTATTTCGCCGCTGTAGGAATATGATGCCATATCGCCCGAGCCTTTAAGAGTGAGAACGCCCTCTTCGTCCAGTTCCCATGCTATGTTGTCGCCCCAGTCGCCGCAGGTGCCCGAATATGTCGCGGCAAACGCGGTTAAGGGAACAACGCTGAAAAGCATAAGAATGCAAAGAGCGACGGTCAATAATCTGAAAGAGCGCTTTTTGTTTTTCATAATTAACCTCTCCGTTTTATAATTGCATATATGAATATACTTATTTAAGTATATTTTACATTTTAATAAAACGTATTACAATAGTCGTTTCCGATTTGGACAGTGCCAATTCGGAAATTCTGTGCACTTTTTCCGAATTGTTTTCAGTTTGCTTTTTTGGGAATCGCCTTTTCTGTGCTTGACAATTTCGGTTTATGTTTGTATAATATATCAGTAAAAAATTCAGAGTTTACTATTTTTCATTTGCAAAAATACAGGAGGACTTTCTATGGAAACCGTATTGACTCATGAAGGCTATCAGGATTTGTTAAAAAAGCTTGAGCATCTTAAATCCGTCGGCAGAAAGGAAGCTGCCGAAAAGCTTAAAGTTGCGCGTTCTTTCGGCGACCTTTCCGAAAACAGCGAATATGACGAGGCAAAGTCAGACCAGGCAAAGCTTGAAGCCGAAATTAACGAGATTGAAGCAATAATTGCAAATGCCAAAATTATGGAGGACGACAGCAGCACAGAGGTTGTTCACCTCGGCTCAATCGTTACAATAAAAGAAGCAACCCGCGGCGCTTCGGAGCTTAAATTCAAAATCACCGGTTTTGCGCAGGCAAACCCGGACGAGGGCAGCATTTCGGACGAATCGCCCGTCGGCAAAGCGCTTTTGGGTCACAAGCTCGGCGACAAAGTTACCGTTGAAGCTCCCCGCGGCACAACGGTTTACAAAATAACCGAAATCGACGTGGAGCAGAAATAAAACAAATTAAAAAGTCTGTTTGCCTTTTGACAAGCAGACTTTTTCACTTCTTATTTTATTCGACTGTTTCGAAATCAGTTTTCGCTGTGCTGCTCGGAATGCTCTGCGAGAACGTCTTCTCTGAAAAGAAAAGAAATACACCATATACCGGCAAGTGCGACAAGAACATAAATTATTCTTGAAACCGTTGCCGCCTGACCGCCGAAAATCCACGCCACAATGTCAAATTTAAAAAGACCTATCGCGCCCCAGTTAAGAGCACCTATAGTAACGAGTATCAGCGCTATTTTATCCCACATTAAAATCAGCTCCTTTCGGGGGAAGAATAAATCCCTGCGAATATTATTCGCTGTTTTTTTGTGCATATTCTTATTTCCCCGAGTGCCGAATGCGAAATATGTTTTAATTTAATTTGTTTTGTGGTATAATATTCCCAACTGTAAAATTTGCGTTTCGCAAATTTTCCGTGCTTGCGCACGGCTTGCAGCAAAGCTGCAAGGTTGAGAACATTGTATCATACAATCCTTTTGCCTTACGGCAAAAGACGGCGTACCGCCGCGCCGGTTGGCACCGGCGGATTTATGGTAAACTGAAGAAAATATTAAAAAATATATTAAAAATTTAAAGGAGGGTTTGTATGCTTAACATAATTCGCGGCAGAGCGGGAAGCGGCAAGACCGAATTTTTGTTTAATCTTATTGAAGCCCGCCTTAATTGCGGCGACGAAAAACCGCTTTTTTTAGTGCCCGAGCAGTTTTCGTTTGTGACCGAGCGCGAGCTTTTGGTGCGTTTCGGCGCAAAACGTGCAAAAAATGTTGAAGTAACAAGCTTTTCAAGGCTTGCAAGAACAGAGCTTCAAAAAATTCCCTCAAACAAAAAAACGCCTGCCGATGACGGTATAAGAGCCGTTCTTATGAAAAAAGCGCTCACGGCGGCAGAGGGTAGGCTGAATATTTTCGGCAATTTTAAAAACACGCCGTCTTCTTTAAAAAGTCTTATCGAGTTTCACAATTAGCTTGATTTGTGCCTTTCGGGCAGAGATGGCGTAGAGGAGTTTGTAAAAAACGCTCCCGACGGACTTTTAAAAGAAAAGCTTTCCGAGCTTTTGACAATAAACACGCTTTATGAAGCGATTTTTGCCCAAAGCAATTTTGACGACACAAACGCTCTTAAATATTTTAACGAAATTTCGCGTGAAAATTCGTTTTTTAAGGGCAGAACGGTTTTTGTCGATTCGTTCCGCTCCTTTTCAAAGCCCGAGCTTGACTGCATTGCAATCGCTTCGGCTTGCGCAAAAGATATTTACGTCACTCTTTGCACCGAAAACGAGCCTGCTGCCGACGGTCCTTTTTCGTTTATGACCGACTTTGAAAACAGAATTGCTGCGGCTTCAAAAGAGCTCGGCGCAGCTGTCGGCCGTCCTCTTTTGATTGAGGGCGACAGGTACTCGGGCGACATTTCTTATATTGAAAAAAACATATATACAAATACAGAAAAAAGCACCTCTTCGCGCGACTCTGCGGTTAAAATACTCGAATGCGGCGACAAAACTTCAGAGTGCCGCGCAGTCGCTTCGGAAATTAAAAAGCTTTTAAGAAGCGGAAAGTACCGTTGCCGCGATATTGTTATTATCGAAAGAACGGCGGGAAGCTACAAAAGAGAGCTTATAAACACGCTTCTTGAATACGGCATACCTGTGTTTAACGACAGCAAAAGGCCGCTTTCGTCAGAGCTTTTGTTTGTATTTTCAAAAGCGGTGCTCGACTGCCTGACCGACTCGTTTTCACAGGAAAACATAATGCGCTATATAAAATCCGCACTTTCGCCGCTTTCGTTCGGTGAAAGCGCCGCGCTTGAAAAATATGCGCTTGTTTGGGATATAGGAAAAAACGGCTGGATTTCCGATTTTAAAATGGACCCGCGCGGCTTCGGCAACGCACCAACGGAAAAATCGCAAAAAGAGCTTCAAGAGCTTAACGGTTACAGAAAACGCGCGATAATTCCGCTTTTAAATCTTAAAAACGCATGTGAAAATACAAACGGCGACTCTATAAGCCGCGAGTTCTTTAACTTCCTTTCAAAGCTTAATGTGCCAGAGCGCCTTTTTGATTTGAGCTTAAGCCTTGAAAACGAGGGACTTGTGCAGGAGGCGGCGCGCCTTAAAGAATCTCTTGAACAGCTTATCGGTATACTCGACGACCTTTCAAAGCTTTGCGGAAATGAAAATATCGGCTTAAAGCAGTGGTATGAGTATTTTGACACGCTCGTTTCCTGTCGTGAAACAGGTGAAATTCCGCAGGGAATTGACGAAGTTACGGTCGGCAGTGCCGACAGAATAAGAACAAGCGGTATAAAAGCGGCATTTCTTGTCGGCGTCAACCGCGATGAATTTCCGCTTGTAAGCGTACAAAACGGACTTTTGACCGAGCGCGACAGATGCGTGCTTTATGAAAACGGCATACTTTTAAAACCGCCGTTTGAATATGCGGCAAAAGAGGAGCGTTTTATTGTTTACTGCGCGCTTACTGCGGGAAGCGAAAAGTTATTTTTGTCATACAAAACGCAGTCCGAAAGCGGCGAAACAGACGCGTCGCCCCTTGTTGCCGAAATAAAAGAGCTTTTGCCGGGCGTTGAATGCGTAGCTTTTGAAAAGCTTTCGCCCGAAGAGCGCATTGAAAGCGAAGCTTCGGCTTTCAGAGAGCTTGCCGCGCTTTATCCCGTTAATTCGTGCGAGCGCGAAACGCTTCTTAAGTATTTTTCTTTAAAGCCCGAATACAGGGGAAAGCTTCTTTCTGTTAACAGGCTCGTTTCACACGCGCCTTATAAGATTGAAAATACAGAGCTTTCAACAAGTCTTTTTAAAAAGGATATACGCATTTCGGCAAGTAAGGTTGAAGAATATTACAAATGCCCGTTCAAATATTTCTGCCGTTACGGTTTGGATTTAAAACCGCTTGAAGCGGCGGAGTTTGACCCGCGCCAAAGCGGAACGCTTGTGCATTTGCTTCTTGAAAACGTTTTAAAAACCTACGGTTCAGAGGGGCTTAAATCAGCCTCCGATAAAGAGCTTCGCGAATTTTCATCAAAAATTCTGCAAAAGTATATCGAAGAAAAGCTCGGCGGCAAAGCCGACAAATCAAAGCGCTTTATGTTCCTTTACGAACGGCTTATAGACACCGTTTCGGCAATACTCGACAGACTTAAAAACGAGTTTTCTGCTTCTGCGTTCAAGCCCGTTGATTTTGAGCTTGGCATCGGGAGCGACATTCCGTCATATAAGCTCTCGCTTGAAAACGGCACAGCCGAAATTATCGGCTCTGTAGACCGCGTTGACCTTATGGAAAAAGACGGGCTTAAATACGCCCGCGTAATAGACTATAAAACGGGCAAAAAAAAGTTTGAATTGGCTCAGCTTTTCGGCGGGCTTAATATTCAGATGATGCTTTATTTAAGCGCAATTTTAAAAACGGGTACAGAGCGTTACGGAAGCGTTATTCCCGCGGGCGTGCTTTATTTGCCGTCGCGAATAGGGATAGACTCATATCTTTCAAGGCGTTCGCCGAGCAGTGAAGCCGTTGCCGCTCAAAAAAGAAATTCGGGCAAGCTTTCGGGAATGATTCTTGAAAGTCCCGTTGTTCTTAACGGAATGGGCGCCGAAGAAAATCCCGACTATTTGCCCGCAAAATATAAAAAAGACGGCGCCATAAGCGGCAGCTGCTATTCGCTTTCGCAGTTTAAAACGCTTGAAGGTGTAATTGAGCGCGAAATCAAAGCTATGGGCGATAATCTTCACAACGGAAATGTCGAGGCTCTGCCAAGCTCTTACAAGGCATCTGTTCCTTGCAGTTATTGCGACTATAAAAGCGTCTGCGGCAGGGAAGAGGGCGATTCGGTTCGCGAAATTTCCGCCTTGACGCATACGGAGGCTTTAAAATATCTTGACAAAACAGGGGGTGATGAAAACGAAGTGGACAGCAGAACAAAATAACGCCATAAAAGCCCGCGGGGAGCAGATTCTTGTTACTGCCGCCGCAGGCTCCGGCAAAACCGCCGTTTTGACAGAGCGTGTTAAAGAAATTCTTTGCGACCCCGACAATCCGTGCGACGTTTCGCGCATTCTTGTCGTAACGTTCACGCGCGCCGCCGCGGGCGAAATGCGCGAAAGAATAACGGCGGCGCTGAAAGAAGCTCAGAATAACGGCGGCGGAGCATACATAAAAAGACAGTTAACGCTTTTGCCGACTGCCGATATTTGCACTATCGACTCGTTTTGCTCAAAGCTCGTCCGCGACAATTTTCATCTCGCCGAAGTTTCTCAGGATTACACCATGCTTGACGAAGCCGATGAAAAAGAGCTTTTAAGAAAGACCGCGCTTAAAATAACCGAAGAGCTTTACGAAAAAAACGACGACGGTTTTTCGGTGCTCAATAAAATGTTTTTGTCGGAGCGTGACGACGCAAAGCTTACCGATGTAATTCTTACACTCTACAGCTTTTCAAGAGCATATCCCGACCCGTTTTTGTGGCTTGATAATGTTTCCTCGTGCTTTGACCACAAAAAAGATATTCGCTCTACGCCTTGGGCGGGTGTTGTGTTTGAGTCTTGTGAAAACCTTTTTTCTTTCTACATAAAAAGATTGACGTATGCCGTCACGATATGTGACAGAACGGGCGATTTTAACGAGGGCTATGTTAATAAATTAAAAAGTACCTTAGAAAGACTTGTCTATTTAAAGGAACTGTCGCAAAACCGCGATTGGAACGGGCTTACAAGCGCGCTTTCATCGTTTTATTTTACAGATGAGCGCCTTTCTGCCAAAAAAGCCGACCCGATTTTAAAAAATTATGTAAAAAGCACGTTTGACGACTGCAAAAGCGATATTTTAAGCCTTGCGGGGAAAGAGCTGCCCGATGAAGCTTCTCACAAAAAAGACTGCCGGCTTCTTTACCCGGTTGTTAAAACGCTTATTTCGGCTGTAAAATCGCTTACGCTTCTTGTCGATGCCGAAAAGAAAAAGCTTAACAGCTATTCGTTTGACGATATTTTGCACAAGTGCGTAAATATGCTCGTTGCTTTTGACGGCAAAGGCTTCAAAAGAACCGAGCTTGCGCGTGAATTGAGCTTGAAATACGAAGAAATTCTTATCGACGAATTTCAGGATACGAACGAGGCTCAAAGCATAATTTTTGAAGCTGTTTCAAGAAGACACAAAAATCTTTATTGCGTCGGCGACGTCAAGCAGAGCATTTACCGCTTCAGGCTTGCAAGCCCCGAAGTTTTTCTTAATATGAAAAAGTCGCTTTCTGAATATGACGGCACAAAAAAAGGCTCTCGCATTGCGCTCAACGCAAATTTCAGAAGCAGAAAAGGCATTACCGAAGCCGTGAATTTTATCTTTTCAAGGCTTATGTCGGAAAAAACGGGCGATATAGCGTATGACGAAAGCGAAAGGCTTAATTTCGGCGCGTCTTATTACCCCGAGCACGAAACGCCGGATACAGAGCTTCATCTTTTGAGCGCATTGCCGCTTTGCAGTGCCGATGCCCTGCAGTTTGAAGCGAAAAAAGCGGCCGAATACATAAAAAGCGCCGTCGAAAGAAAAGAGACTGTTTTCGATAAGTCTACAGGCGGCGAAAGACCGTGCGAATACGGCGATTTTTGTATTCTTTTAAGAAGCGTAAAAAACAAAGCCGCCGTATATTCAAAGGAGCTTGAAAAGCTCGGCATACCTGCGCTTTGCGAAAACGACGCGCCCGTTTCGGAGTCTAAAGAAGTTTCGCTTTTAATTTCGCTGATTAAAACCGTAAGCAATCCGCTTCTTGATGTTCCGCTTGCAACCGTGCTTATGTCGCCGATTTTCGGCTTTACGCCCGACGATATGGCGAATATGCGCCTTCGGGGGAACGAGCGCGATTTGTATTTTTGCCTTAACGAATACGGAAAAAGTAACGAAAAAGCCGCGCGCTTTCTTTCAAAGCTCAGGCTTTACAGAAATATTGCGGCAACATATCCCGTTAATGATTTTGTGAAATTCATTGTCGACGATACGGCTATTGTCGAAATTTACCGCTCTCTTCCCGGGGGCGACGAGCGCGAGGCCGCTCTTAAAAGCATTGTTTTTGCCGCCGACAGCTTTTGTGAGCGCGGCAGAAACGGACTTTCGTCTTTTGTTCGCTATCTTGATGCGCTTTGCGAAAACAATTCGCTGAAACGCAGTCAGACGGTGCATTCGGGCTCTGCTGTCAGAATTATGTCAATTCACAAAAGCAAGGGACTTGAATTTCCGTTTGTCCTGCTTTGCAATTTGTCATCGCGCTTTAATCTTTCGGATTGCTACGGCGCGCTTACCGTTTCAAAAGAAACGGGCGTCGGAATGAAAATACGCGATGACGAAAAATTCACGCAGTACGACACGGTTTCGTCGTTTGCAGGTGAAAAGGCTTTAAAGCGCGGAACAATTTCAGAGGAATTAAGAATACTTTATGTTGCGCTTACCAGAGCGCGTGAGCGTCTTGTGCTTTTTTGCACTTATAACAATATGTCAAAGGGCATTCTTGATGAGGCTTCACACGCTTTGATAGCCGAAAAAAATACAGGCGAAGCGTTTGACCCGTATTATATACTCAACTCGCAGTCGGCGGCGCAGTGGATTCTTTCGTGCTTCGCGTTTCACAGCGATTGCGATGAGCTGAGAAAGCTTCTCGGTATGGGCGCCGTTACGGTTTTGCCGTCTGATTTTAAGGTTGCGTTTTCTTTTGAAGAGTACAAAGAAGAAGCCGCCGAAGCAAAAGAAGAAAATGCGGTTTTAGCACAGTATGACGAGGCTCTTTTAGAAAGAATTAAAGAACGCGTTGAATATAAGTATCCGTATGACGCGCTCTCTTCGGTGCTTGCAAAAAGAACGGCGTCGTCAATGGAAAGCGCCGCTTTAAGCCGCGAATATTTCATAGAAAAAAAGCCCGAGTTTTTAAGCGGCGGGCTTGTCGGTGCAAAAAAGGGGACTGCGGTTCACAAATTCTTTGAACTGTGCGACTTTAAAAACGCTGCCGCCAATCTCGAAAGTGAAATAGAAAGGCTCGTTTCAGAAGATGTTGTAACAAAAGACGAGGCGCAGGTGATTGACAAATCGGCTGTTAAAGCGTTCTTTGAAAGCCCCGTCGGCAAAAGGCTTCTTAATGCCGACAAAATTTATAAGGAATATAAATTTTCTGTTTTAAGACCCGTCGGGTTTTTCGGCGGCGACTTTCCCGAGGACTTAAAAAACGAAATGACCGTTGTTGAAGGCAAGCTTGACTGCGCCTTTACAGAAAATAAAAAAGCTGTTATAATCGACTATAAGACAGACGGTTTAACAGACGAAAGTGCATTTATCAATATGTATAAGCCTCAGCTTGAAATTTATAAAAGCGCTTTTTGTGAGTGCGAAGAGGTTTCGGTTGACGAAATGTATCTTTACTCTTTTAAACTTAAAAAATTTATTAAAGTATGATTATTACAGCTTAAAAACGCAGGTGATTTTTATGATGAAACGTCCCGCAATATTTTGCAGTATTGTAATTGCCGCCGCGCTTATTTTTACCTTTACCGTGGCTATGCTGAAGCGTGCGCCGAAAACTCTCGGTTCAAAAATCGAAGAGGGCGTTTCGCTTGAAAAAGTGTCGGAAAACGTTACGTTTGTTTCGCCCGAGGGCAATTATTCTTTAAAAATTACAGCCGTTTACGACGCGCCGCCCGAAAGCGACGACGAGAATGCGCCGCCCGCAAAGCGCGTTGCGGTTGTCGTTTACGAATACACAAACAACGATATAGAAAACGGGCTTGTAATAAGCAATTCGCACTTCAAGGCATTTGACAAAACGGGCAACGAATTAAAACAGTTTCCGCAAAAAAATCTTTTTGAGCCGGGCAGTATCGGCACAGACGGAACACACACGGCAAGTGTTGCGTTCGCTTTGAACAGCGACGAAAATTATATCGAGGTTGACTATTTCAACGATATTTCTTCAAAAAAGCCTGATAGCGTTTTCTTAAAGGAGTGGTAAAGATGAAATACGGTCTTGCGGTTTTTGACCTTGACGGCACCGTTTTAAACACTCTTTTTGATTTATATAAAGCTACCGATTATGCGCTTTTTGAAAACGGCTTTGATAAACGAAGCGAAGACGAAGTGCAAAGATTTGTCGGCAACGGCATTCATAAACTGATAGAACGCGCCGTCCCCGAAAACGCTTCAAGCGAAGATGTCGAACGCGTTTTTAAAAGCTTTAACGAATATTATTCCGTCCATTGCGCCGACAACACAAAGCCTTATGACGGCATTCCCTCTGTACTCACTTTATTGAGGCAAAAGGGCATAAAAACAGCTGTTGTTTCAAACAAAGCCGATTATGCGGTGCAGTCGCTTTGCAAAAAATATTTTGACGGGCTTTTTGATTTCTGCGTGGGCGAGCGCGCCGGCATAAAAAGAAAACCCGCTCCCGATTCCGTGAACGAGGTTTTAAAAACTCTCGGCTTTTCAAAAGAAAACGCCGTGTATATCGGCGATTCCGAAGTCGATATAGAAACAGCCAAGAACGCAAAGATGGACTGTATTTCCGTTTCGTGGGGTTTTAGGGATAAAAGCTTTTTAAAATTAATGGGCGCGTCGCATATAATCGACAGCCCGAAAGAGCTTTTGAACTTTTTTGAATGATAAAAAACTATTGCTTATCTTGCGGAGTGTGATATTATGCGTTACGGAGTGTGTGCGGGCGACCGCACCGAAAATATAAAAATTTCAGCCGAAGCGGGTTTTGATTATATTGAAAGCGGCTTTCAGTTTTTTGCAAATGCCGATGAAAAAAGGCTGTTTGAGTATTACGACGCTCTTAATAAATACGGTATATGCTGTGAGGCGGCGAATTGTTTTATGCCCGGCTCTCTTCGCGTTACATGCGACGCGGCAAACAGAAGTGATATTGCCGATTTTGTTGAAAGAGGTATGAAAAACGGCGCGCGCGCGGGGCTTAAAACGGTTGTTTTCGGCTCAAGCGGCGCAAGAAGCGTAAAAAAAGGATTCGATTTCAGAAAAGCCTGCTTACAGCTTGCGGACTTTTTGGGAAACATTGTTTCGCCGATTGCCGAAAATTACGGAATTACCGTTGTTTTAGAGCCTTTAAGCCGCGATGAAACGAACATAATAAATACTCTAAACGAGGCGGCAATGCTTTCTGCGTTTGTCGGGAAGGATAACATTAAGGTTCTTGCCGACCTTTACCATATGATGAATGTCGGCGATACGTTTGAAACGCTTAAAAGCCTTACCGGAGCCGTTTCGCATTCGCATATTTCATATCCTGTCGGGACCAATGGGAAAAAACGCACATATCCGAAAGATGTTTCGGAATTTGATTATAAGGGGTTTGTAAGTGCCGCAGAGCTTGCAGGTTGCAAAACATGCTCAATTGAAGCGGATTGCTTTGATTTTGAAAAAGAAGCCCCGATTGCGTGCGCGGTTTTAAAAAGTCTTTAATAAATTGACAGCAAATCAAAAGAAGCAGGGCAAAGACGCTCTGCTTCTTTTTTACATCGAAAAATCCGAAAATTTAAAGTGAGGTTATGCGCATTTCTTTAAAGCCGATTTAATCAGATAATTCCCGTAACGGTTATAAGAGTTGTTCCGGGAGATACTGTAACTGCGCCGGTGCTTCCTGTGGTGAGCGTTGCCGCGGGCACGGTGATTGCCGTTCCTGCGGGTGCGGGCAGTGTGAAAACGCCGCCTGCATAGGTGTAGTCCGAAGCGGGGACTTCTGTGCCGTTTACCGTTACTGTGAGCGGCGCGGCAGGGGCGGGGGTGAACGTATCTGTCAAAACAACACTGTCTGCTTCTGTGTTGCCGTAGTTATAAATCGTGAAGGTATAGGTCAGGTTGCTGCCCTCGGTTACAGGGTCGGGCGTCATGGATTTGATTATGCGAATATCCGCATAAGACGCGGCTGCAACAGTTTGTGTTGCCGCAACAGGCTCTGCAAAGCCTGTCGCAGTGGCTGTTGCGGTGTTTGTGATTGCGCTTTCTGCCGTGAGCGGTGCATTCCCGTTTGCCGCAACGTCATAAATTATAAGTGCTGTTGTGTTTGCGGGAATTGAGGGGAGTGTATAGGTTATTGTGTCACCTGAAACCGTGGGGGTTAAAAGCTGCGAAAACGTGCCGCCGATATAAAGCCTTGACGGACCTACATAAGAAAGCGGCGTGACGGATACCGCTGGAACCGAAACATCGGGCTGATATGAGAATGTTCCGAGATTGTCCGTAACCGTTACATTTGTAAGCGGCGAAGATGCGGTGTTGTCAAGCGTTAAAATATAAGTCAAACGGGAATTTGCCCTGTAATCGGATTCCATCGATGCTTTTGTTATATTAAGCGGTCCTTGAAGCGTTGTTGTTGCGAGGTTTGACTGTGCCGAGCCGGCTACGCCGTTTGCCGAGTAAGACACGGTCGCACGGTTTGTAATTGTAACTGCCATAAAAAAGTCAGCTCCTTTTCATAAATTGAGTTGCCTCACACTCATTTTATGCAAAAGAAGCCGATTGCGTACATATTATGTAACCGTTGTTAATGCGGTTAATTTACATTGTTACGGATATTACCGCGTCGCATTCCGAAAACAGCGACTGCGCGTTTTCAAAGCTTATGTTTTTCTTTGATTTTACAGAAAAAGCACAGTAAATAATGCCGTCTTTTTTCTCAATGTCACAGTTGACTACTTCACAGCCGCGCTCTTTTAAAAGCGTATGAACCGTGTGCAGTGCGCCGGGGTCATCTTTAATTTTCATTGTAAGGTTTGCCGAGGTTGTATTTTCAATCGGTAAAAATCTGTGAATAAGAATCTGAATAAGCAGAAGAAGTGCCGTGCCCATAACGCCTATGCCGTACATTCCCGCACCGATTGCCATACCTATGCCCGATGTTACCCAAACGCCGGCGGCGGTTGTAAGACCTTTTACATAGCCTTTGAAAATTATTATTCCGCTTCCGAGAAAGCTTATGCCGGTTATGATGTTTGCGGCAACTCGCGAGGCGTCAACGCTCACGCTGTCGTGCGCAATAACGTCAAAAAAGCCGTATTTACTTACTATCATCATAAGCGCCGAGCCGAGGGCGACTATAATGTGGGTACGTATGCCGGCTTCTTTCTGGCGCTTCATACGCTCAAAACCGATTGCCGCACCGCAGATAACCGCAACCGTGAGCCTGAAAAGATAGGGGAGCGAGCTTGCAAATTCAGAGACGAATTTACTTAGAAAATCATCAAACAAAAAACAAAACCTCCAAAATATAGGGTTATTGACAATTAATAATTTTAACACACAGAAATAAATCTGTCAAATATTTTAGAAAAAGCTTTTGATATTTTTGTGAGCGCGGTAATAACAGCGTGCTTCGCCGCATACTGTTTACAGAGGAAATACGAAATACGGAGGATGGAGTTATGACAGATTCAAGTATTTATCACGATATTGAAACGAGGACCGGCGGCGATATTTACATCGGCGTTGTCGGACCTGTAAGAACGGGCAAGTCAACATTTATAAAGCGTTTTATGGACACGTTGGTGCTCCCGAATATGGGCAGCGAATACAAAAAGGAGCGCGCGCAGGACGAATTGCCGCAATCGGCGGCGGGCAGAACAATAATGACCACCGAGCCTAAGTTTATCCCGGAAAACGCCGTTAAGGTCAGCCTGCCTTCTAACGCGTCGCTTAACGTGCGGCTTATTGACTGCGTGGGCTACATTGTGCCGTCGTCACTCGGATATGTTGAAAACGACAAGCCGCGAATGGTTAAAACGCCGTGGTTTCCCGAAGAAATACCGTTTAATATGGCGGCTGAAATCGGCACGGGAAAAGTCATAACCGAGCACTCCACAATAGGACTTGTTATAACCACCGACGGCAGTATCAGCGATATTCCGCGTGACGAATATGAAGAAGCCGAAGAGCGCGTAATAAAAGAGCTTAAAGAGATAAACAAGCCGTTTGTTGTGCTTTTAAACTGTGTTTACCCCGAAACCGCCTCGGCAAAAGAGCTGGCTTCGCGCCTTACCGAAAAATACGCCGTTCCCGTAATACCTGTTAACTGCCTTGAAATGAACGAGTCACAAATAAGAGATATTTTGGGAGCGGTGCTTTACAGATTCCCCGTAAGAGAAATAAGCGTCGAATTCCCTTCGTGGGTAATGTCGCTTCCCGTTGAGCATTGGCTGCGCGCGTCTTTGGTTCAAAGCGTTAAAACGGCCTCTTCGAGTGTTAAATGCGTCAGCGACGTCGGCTTGGTTTGCGACGGCGTTAAAAGCAACGAATATGTGCAGTCGTCTGTAATCACTTCAATAAATCTCGGCTCGGGCAGTGCACGAATCGAGACTGTTTTAATGCGCGAGCTGTTTTATAAAATCATCGCCGAGCAAACGGGTCTTGAAATAGAAAGCGAACAGGACCTTGTTTTCAGATTAAACGAGCTTTCAAAAATGAAAAAGCAATATGACCGACTTAAAACCGCGCTTGACGATGTTGAACGCTGCGGTTACGGAATAGTGATGCCGGACATTGACGAGTTGACTTTAAAAGAACCCGAAATTGTCAAACAAGGCGGGCGTTACGGTGTAAGGCTTTCTGCGGCGGCGCCGTCAATACATATGATGAAAGCCACAATAGAGACCGAGGTTGCGCCGGTTGTCGGAACAGAAAGCCAGTCGGAGGAGCTTTTAAAATATCTTTTGAACGAATTTGAAGAAGATCCGATAAAGATATGGGATTCGGATATTTTCGGAAAGTCTTTAAACGAGCTTGTGAACGAGGGCTTCCGAAGCAAGCTTTGCCATATGCCCGACGACGCGCGGCTTAAAATACGCGAAACGCTTGAGCGCATAATTAACGAAGGCTGCAGCGGGCTTATTTGCATAATTTTATAGAATACAGTAAAAAGACAGGGTGCGGTTTTGCACTCTGTCTTTTGTGTTGCTAGCCGAAAGGCGGTAAAAATCAAATTATTATAGGGTATCTCTTATGCTTAATTTAACTTTTTTTGCGAAAAGCTTTAAAATACCTGTACCAAAAACGGGACTTTCGCCTTTTATGGCGCCAAATGTGTATTTACTTTTGAATATTTTTATGTTACTATTTTGTTGGAATTTATTGCAAATTGACAAAAAACGTCAAAAACGCGGTTTTAAGTCTTTTTTATTTGGGCAACAAAAAAGACCCGCAAAGCAGGTCTTAAAGCTCACACTCTGTGAGGTTGCAACAAAGCAACGTGTTCGATAAATCGTTATTTGAACGTGTAGTGTAAATCTCATAAGGTAGTGAGACAATGTCATATTATCATACGTTTTTGTTTTTGTCAATAAATTTACAAAAAATTTTTTCAGAGGAGTAAAAAAATGCAGAAGGATTATTACTTGGGGCTTGACATCGGCACTGATTCTGTCGGTTGGGCTGTCACGGACACAGACTACAACATTTTAAAATTCAAAGGCAACGCCATGTGGGGCAGTCATATGACCGAAAACGCCGACACCGCCGTTGAACGCCGCCTTTTCAGAGGACAGCGCCGCAGACTTCAGCGCGCACGCCAAAGGCTTGACCTTTTGGAGTCTCTTTTCAGCGAAGAAATATGCAAGATTGACCCGTCGTTTTTCATCCGCCTTAAAGAAAGCGACCTTTATTCCGAGGACAAGTCCACGGGTGAAAAATATGCTGTTTTCGCCGACAAAAACTATACCGACAAGGATTTTCACAAACAGTATAAAACAATTTATCATTTAAGAAGCGAGCTTATAAACAATGAAGAGCCGCACGACATAAGGCTTGTTTATCTTGCTTTGCACCACATCATAAAACACAGAGGGCATTTTCTTTTTGATTCGGATTTTTCAAAAATGCCGGACTCTGCAAGCGTGTTTGAAGAGTTCACAAGCTATCTTTCGGACAATTACGAAATTACTTTTGACTGCTCGCCCGATATAGGCGAAAAATTCATCGAAATTTTAAAAAATAAAGCTCTCACAAAGTCAAAAAAGGCAGACGAGCTTTTTGTGCTTCTCGGAGTTAACAAAAAAACGGACAAGCAGGCGGTGTCTGTTTTAAAGTCTTTGTGCGGTTCAAAAGTAAAACTCGGCGAAATCTATGACGATGAAGATTTGCCAGATAAAAGCGTGTGCTTTTCGGAGGGCTTTGACGAAAGCGCGGCAGATTTTGAAGTGCTTCTTGAAGAGCGCTTTGAATTGCTCGAAAAGCTAAAAGCGGTTTATGATTTTGCGCTTCTTGACGCTATTTTAAACGGCAAAGCATATATATCCGAAGCCAAGGTCGAAGTATATGAAAAACACAGCAAAGATTTAAAGCGTCTTAAAGAGTATGTCAATAAATATCTGCCCGAGAAAAAATATGATATTTTCAAAAATCCTAAGGCTAAAGAAAATTACGTTTCCTATTCCGGTCATTGCAAAGTAAATAAGAAAAATGCGCCGATAGAAAAAAGGTGCAGCTGCGAGGCTTTCAACAAATATTTAAAAAAGACACTCGGAGAATGCCGCGACGAAGCATACCGTGATATGTTCGGTGAAATTGAAGAAGGCACATTCTTACAAAAACAGGTGTCTAAAGACAACAGCGTAATTCCGATGCAGCTCGGGAAAAAAGAACTTCAAAAAATTCTTGAAAACGCCCGCGAATATTTGCCGTTTTTAAATGAAAAGGACGAAAACGGTATATCGGTTGCAGATAAGGTTTTAAGCATTTTCAATTACCGCGTTCCTTATTACATCGGGCCTTTAAATCCTCACGCCGAAAGCTTTTGGATGGTAAGAAAAGACGGCAAAGAAAACGAAAAAATCTACCCGTGGAATTTTAACAGCGTTATTGATACCGAGGCGTCTGCAGAAGGGTTTATAAACAACCTCACAAACAAGTGCACATATCTTAAAACTTGCGATGTTATACCGAAAAACTCTCTTTTGTATTCAAAATTCTGCGTGCTTAACGAGCTTAACAATTTAAAAATCGACGGCAAAAAGCCAAGCGTTGAAACTAAGCAGGGAATCTTTAACGAACTGTTTACAAAAGGCAGAAAGGTAACAAAAAAAGCTCTTGAAAATTACTTGAAATCGCAGGGCAAAGAGTTTGAAACTCTCAGCGGTTTTGACGGCGATTTTAAATCTACGCTTAAATCTTTCAGTGACTTTAAGCGTTACGAGAACTTGACCTTTGACGAAAAAGAAGCGGCAATAGCCGCCATTACCATTTTCGGCGACGACAAAAAGCTTTTAAAAAGCCGCCTTAAAAAGTTGTTTTCAAACAAGCTTTCAACTAAAGAAATCGATGCGATTGCAAATCTCAAATACACAGGTTGGGGCAACCTGTCAAAGGAATTTTTGACCGAGGTTATTGCATGCAAAAAAGATAGCGGCGAGTGCGTTAACATTATTACAGCTATGTGGGAAACAAATCTTAATTTGAACGAGCTTCTTTATTCAAACGACTTTTGCTGTGACGGCGACGAAAACAAGACCTTTGAAAGAAAAATCAGCGAAGAAAGCGGCTTTAAAGAGAATATTACTGTTAAAGAGGCCGTAGAAGAACTGTACGTTTCGCCCAAGGTCAAGCGCCCGATTTACCGCGCGCTTTTAATAACCAAAGAGATAGAAAAAATAATGAAGCACCCGCCGAAAAAGATTTTTATCGAGGTTGCAAAGGGCGCCGACGGAAACGGCCGCAAGCTTTCAAGAAAATCACAGTTTCTTGAGAATTACGAGCCGTATAAAGAAACATATCGCGAGCTTTATAACTCGTTAAACGAGCACTCCGACGAGGATTTAAGAAGCGACAAGCTTTATCTTTATTACACACAGCTCGGTAAGTGTATGTACACCGGGCGAAGAATAGACCTTGAAGAGCTTATGAGCGGCAGGTCGGATTTTGATATAGACCATATTTATCCGCGCTCAAAAATTAAAGACGACAGCCTTTCAAACCGCGTGCTTGTTTACAGACCCGCAAACAGCAAAAAAAGCGACGAATACCCCATAAGCCGCGAAATAAGAGAAAATAGACGCGGGTTCTGGCAAGAGCTGTTGGCAAAGAAGTTTATATCGTCTGAAAAGTACAACAGGCTCACAAGAAGCACGGCGCTTACATATGAAGAGCTTTCGGCTTTTGTTTCGCGCCAGCTTGTCGAAACGCGCCAGGCAACAAAGGCGGTTGCGCATATTCTTGAGGACTTTTATAAAAAAGACGGCACAAGAATCGTTTATGTCAAAGCAAGCCTTGTTTCGGATTTCAGGCACGGAAGTGACGACAGCAAAAACAAAACCGGAAACGAGCGTGTTCAAATGCTCAAATGCCGCGAGGTTAACGACTATCACCACGCAAAAGACGCATATCTTAACATTGTTGTCGGCAATGTTTACGATGTTAAAGTCACCTGCAATTTAAACAGGTTCATTGACGGGCTTTCGCAAAACGGCACGGGCAGCTACAGCCTTAACAGAATGTTTGATTATCCTGTGAAAGGCGCGTGGGACACCGAAAACAACCGCTCAATGAATATCGTTAAAAACACAATGGCAAAAAACAATATCCGCTACACAAGGTATTCCGGCAAAGGAACGGGACAGCTGTTTAATGCGACAATTCAGAAAAAAGGCGGCGGTCAGGTGCCGCAAAAGGCAGGCGGTCCAAAGGCGGATATTTCAAAATACGGCGGATTTGACAGTGCGTCTACCGCATATTTCTCACTTGTGAAATACCGCGAAAAAAATAATGATGTTTTAAGACTTGTGCCTATTGAGATATACAGAGAAAAAGAGTATCTTGAAAACCCCGAAAAATATGTTTCCGAATACGAGCTTGTTAAAACAAAGGCACAAGTGGTTATTCCCTGCGTAAAGCTCGGCGCATGTCTTTCGTTTGACGGATTCAGAATGACATTGACCGGCAAAAGCGACAAAGGTGCACGCGTCACCGTTAACCCGCGCACACAGCTTGTGTTGCCGTATGAAGACGAAGTATATATTAAAAAAGTGTTCAAATTCAATAATAAAGTGCTTGAATTAAAAAAACGTTCAAAGGATTGCCAATATGAAGCGACTGCGTTTGACGGAATATCGCCTGAAAAGAGTATACATCTTTACGATGCAATTCTTTACAAGCTCAGCGAGACTGTTTTTAAATCGCGCACCGAAACGGTATGCAACATTATGAAAAACGGCCGCGAAAAGTTCATTGCATTAAAACCCGGTGAGCAGTGCTATGTTTTGGGCGGAATCATTAATATCCTTCACGCAAATGCATCCACGGGCGATTTGACAATGATTGGCGGAAGCAGTTCGTCAGGTGGCTTTAAGCTTAACTCCAAAATATCGGATATTAAAAACGTTGAAAAAATAACACTTATAAACCAGTCGGTTACAGGACTTTTTGAGCAAGAGATAACTCTTGTTGAGCACGAAAAAGAATCAAAAGAGAAACAGTTATCACTGTTTTAAAATACTTTGAGGAGGGGCGTTATGAGTTGGCGCATTGTTGCGGTTACAAAACCGTCTAAACTTGATTACAATATGGGGTATCTTGTTGTGCGTGATGTTGACGACATTTTAAAGGTTTATCTTGACGATATTTCCGTTTTAATTGTCGAAAACACCTCGTGTTCGGTGACAACCGCACTTTTGTGCAACCTTATAAAAAACAAGACGAACGTAATATTTTGCGATGAAAAGCGCAATCCCTGTTCAGAGCTTATGTCGCTTTACGGCAGTCACGATTGCAGTTCGCGGCTGAAAAAGCAGATTAAATGGGACGATTTTTCAAAACAGCGCGTCTGGACGGAAATTGTGGCGCAAAAAATTAAAAATCAGGCAAAAGTTTTAAAGCACTTCGGGCTTGTGCAATATGAAATGCTTTTAAAGTATATAGACGAGCTTGAGTTTAACGATGCTTCAAACCGCGAGGGTCACGCCGCCAAGGTGTATTTTAACGCGCTTTTCGGAAAAGACTTCAGCCGAAACGACGACCGCCCCGAAAACGCCGCGCTGGACTACGGCTACAGCATATTGCTTTCGTGCTTTAACCGAGAAATCGTTTCCTGCGGCTACAATACACAGCTCGGCTTATTTCACGACAATATTTTTAACCAGTTTAATTTGGGCTGTGATTTAATGGAACCTTTCAGACCTATTGTCGACAGGTTTGTAAAGGAAAATAACGTGAACGATTTTACTAAAGACATTAAATACGGCTTGATTAATCTTTTAAACAGCGAATTAAAAACAGACGGCAGAGTAAACACGCTTTTAAACACAATAGGCATTTATTCAAAAAGCGTGTTTGCCGCCGTCGAGCAGTCCGACTTTTCTTTGCTGAAGTTTCCCGAAACAGAATAATGAGTTATAGATTTATGAGAGTGCTTGTTCTTTTTGATTTACCCACAAAAACCGCCAAAGACCGGCGCGAATACACCGCATTCAGAAAATTTTTGATTAAAAGCGGATTCATAATGATGCAGGAATCGGTTTATTCAAAAATCGCCGTCAATCAAAATGCCGCCGCGGCAGTTTGCGAAAGCCTTAAAAAGAAAAAGCCGCCCGCCGGGATTGTTGAAGTTTTAATTATAACCGAAAAGCAGTTTTCAAAAATGGAAATTATTGTCGGCGAACGAAAAAGCAATATAATAGATACCGACGAAAGGTTTTTGATAATATGACCGTTGCGTTCAAATTTTTAGACAGGCCGCTTGTAATCGGCGAGGGTGAAGCAGGGCTTTTGGTAATTGAAAACACAAAGCTTTACCGCGACACGCTTTCAATGCTTTCATGCGGCGGCGAAGAGGATTTGTTTGTGTTTTCGGAAGACAACGTGCCGTTTAATTTTTCGCAAAAAGGTATGTTTGTAAACCCGCTTGAGCCTTATCTTGAAAACAAAAAGCTTCTGACAAAACTCAGCGCCTATTTTTGCGACGTTGCCGACACAGAGCTTTTTGAAAAAACTGCCGAAATAAAGGCGAGCCTGTCGCTTTTTGCCGAAAAGCTTGCAGAAATGTGCGAGTTTGACTGCGATTATACCTGCGTTGACGACACACACGCATTAATAAATCTTTTTAAGCCGCGCCCGCGCACCGACGGCGATTTTGCCGAGCGCTTTTCAACCTTTTTAAAGCTTTCTTCAAAATATTTAAAAACAAAAATCTTTGTTGTTCAGGAATTCAGAAGATTTTTCACGGGAAGCGAGGCAGAGCTTATTTATAAAACGCTTGCTTTAGAGCATATTTCGCTTTTGTCTATAGAGTGCCTGCAGCCAGCGCCCGCGCTCGGCGAACGTATAGCCGTTATTGACAGTGAGCTTTGCGTGATTGACAGCGAATGAAAAATGATTTATAATTAATTTGCATTAGCAAATACTGCCTTTTGAATACCCCGCGCAGTGTAGTGGGCGCGGTTTACTTTCACAATTTGAGGTTTGAGAGTAGTGTAATTTCATAAGGTAGTAAAACCATTGCGATTTTCCTTGAACATATATCCCCGTTTGAGAGTAGTGTAATTTCATAAGGTAGTAAAACTCAAGAACCTTTTCGGACAGTTGGATTGTTAGTTTGAGAGTAGTGTAATTTCATAAGGTAGTAAAACTGGTTGGGGGCATCGCCGCCCTCATCTACAGTTTGAGAGTAGTGTAATTTCATAAGGTAGTAAAACAGTCAGATGTATGCATTGCAAATTAAGCCTGTTTGAGAGTAGTGTAATTTCATAAGGTAGTAAAACGAGTAACTTTGTTTCTTTCCATGTCTCAGGGTTTGAGAGTAGTGTAATTTCATAAGGTAGTAAAACTATAACTCTCTGCAAGAGAAATACGAGAGTGTTTGAGAGTAGTGTAATTTCATAAGGTAGTAAAACGCACAAAGATTAAAAGACCTGCGAGAAGATGTTTGAGAGTAGTGTAATTTCATAAGGTAGTAAAACACTTCGGGCGCAGTATCGTCAATGCTTGATGTTTGAGAGTAGTGTAATTTCATAAGGTAGTAAAACGTTTTTCCTCTTACCCCACTTCATACCTAAGTTTGAGAGTAGTGTAATTTCATAAGGTAGTAAAACTCGGCTACGGACGATCCATATGACAATAATAGTTTGAGAGTAGTGTAATTTCATAAGGTAGTAAAACTTAATGAAAGCGTATAAGTTGAGCACAGGCGTTTGAGAGTAGTGTAATTTCATAAGGTAGTAAAACTAACATACTCATAGTATTACTTCCGAGTTTGTTTGAGAGTAGTGTAATTTCATAAGGTAGTAAAACGCCCCCTCTGTAGTAACCATCGCCCGTATTGTTTGAGAGTAGTGTAATTTCATAAGGTAGTAAAACGCTTTCTTGCTAAAATCATGTTTTTTTATATGTTTGAGAGTAGTGTAATTTCATAAGGTAGTAAAACCGAGCTTAAAAAAGCCCGCAGCGGACGAAAGTTTGAGAGTAGTGTAATTTCATAAGGTAGTAAAACTTTGAGGAACATATATGTTTTTTTGTTACAGTTTGAGAGTAGTGTAATTTCATAAGGTAGTAAAACAAAGCCTCCGAGGAACAGAAGAAAGCCGCTGTTTGAGAGTAGTGTAATTTCATAAGGTAGTAAAACTCAAGCACGAGAAAGTCTCTTTCCCAAAGGGGTTTGAGAGTAGTGTAATTTCATAAGGTAGTAAAACCTACTGTAATTGTTAGATCTAACAGAAACAGTTTGAGAGTAGTGTAATTTCATAAGGTAGTAAAACGCCTGCTCTAAGCTTCTCGCTCCCCGATGGGTTTGAGAGTAGTGTAATTTCATAAGGTAGTAAAACAATACAAACAATTAATGGGAATCGGAATTGTGTTTGAGAGTAGTGTAATTTCATAAGGTAGTAAAACGAAACGATACGCTTAACAAGACCGATAGAGTTTGAGAGTAGTGTAATTTCATAAGGTAGTAAAACAAGAGCACAAACCTCTTTGATGTTCATGGGGTTTGAGAGTAGTGTAATTTCATAAGGTAGTAAAACTCCGCAGATAATTCAAGCTGTTGTCGATATGTTTGAGAGTAGTGTAATTTCATAAGGTAGTAAAACGAAATTCCCTTGTTCTATTACAAGCATACTGTTTGAGAGTAGTGTAATTTCATAAGGTAGTAAAACCCTCCGCGATAACTCTCGCCCGTATCGCGGGTTTGAGAGTAGTGTAATTTCATAAGGTAGTAAAACAAGCGGGCAATATACTTGATTTCGACTTCTGTTTGAGAGTAGTGTAATTTCATAAGGTAGTAAAACGAGTACCCCGATGTCGGCGTGATTGTCTCTGTTTGAGAGTAGTGTAATTTCATAAGGTAGTAAAACCAAGCACGAGAAGGTCTCTTTCCCAAAGGGGTTTGAGAGTAGTGTAATTTCATAAGGTAGTAAAAACATAAGCAGTGCAAATGCGCTTCATCTTTAATAAGCGCGAATCTGATACAAGTCCGTCTGTCGGGCTTGTTTTTTTATTAAAAGGCAAAAAGTAACCCCCGCCGTTTTGCGGCAGGGGAAGTGGTAAAAAGGTTCTGCGCGGACTGTGCCGTCGCTCTCACCGTAATTATTATATCAACATCAAAAGAATAAAGCAAGCCTGAATTTGAATATCGCAAAGTATCGCAAAATATTGCGAAATATCACAAAAATCGCAAAAAATCAAAAATTATTACAAAACATCGCAAGATTGTAAATTGCCGCAAAGATGCCGGTTTTCAGCGATAATCCTCGCGCGTGTTCAAAAAATCTCTTCTTCGGGCAAGCTGTCAAACTCGTTTGCTTCGCATATCGCAAAACTCTGCAAATTGATGCAAAACTGCCGATTTTCAGCGATAATCCTCGCGCGTGTTCAAAAACTTCTTTTCTTCGGGCAAAAGGTCAAGACCGATTGTTCCGCCGGGGTTCATCATATAATCGGGGTCAAAATAGTTTTTGAGCGTTTTAAATACGCCGTATTCTTTTTCGCCGATGTAGCCCTCAAGCCACGGTGCAAACATTTTGCCGATGCCGTGGTGGTGCGAAATCGCAGCGCCCGATTTTTGAATTGCATCAAGAATTGTTGTGTGGTAGCGTTTGAATTCGTCCGCATCGTTCATTTTTGTAATAAAAATGAAATACAGGTTTGCGCCCTGCGGATAGCAGTGCGACATATGCGTTGTAACAACGGTGTTCGGCAGCGCATGGCAAACCTTTCTTACGTCGCGGTGAACCTGTGCCATATTCGACCAGTTAACAGTGCATTCAAGCGTGTCGGTAATAATGCTGAAATCCATTAACGTATCTCTTAAATACGGGTCGTTAAAACGGCCTTTTTCCCAGCTTTTTGTGACATAACCCGTCATTGGCATTGCGCCGTGTTTAAGAGCGATTTTTGCGATGTTAGCCGCAACGTTTCTTGAAAAGCCCTTTTCACCGTCGGTGAAGCCCAAAAACATACAGCGCTCCATATCCTTGTAGCCGAACTTGTCGAGTATGGGCGCAAGCGGCGTTTCATCAACGTTATAAAGCTTGAGCATAAGGTGCGTTTCTTCGGGGTCGGATAAACGGAATACAGAAGAATATCCGCATTCGCACTGCATCATTTCGCGCGCCGCCGCCATGGCTACTTCCCAATTTTTAAACATATATGAGAAACGCTTGCGGTTTTCGGGCATCCAGCGGAATACGCGCAATGTAACCTCGGTGAGCACGCCGAACGTGCCTTCCGAACCCATCATAATTTGATTGAGGTTGGGGCCCGTTGCTTCGCGCGGGTAGTGGCTTGTTACAATTCTGCCTATGGGCGTTGCATATTTCTGCGAAAGCACAATGTCGGCAATGGTGCCGTAATATGTGCTGTTCTGACCCGCACCGCGTGTAACCGTCCAGCCGCCGACGCTGCTGTATTCAAACGACTGCGGAAAATGCCCGCATGTATAAGCGCGCTTTGCCCCGAAAAGCTTCGGCGCATTGTGAAGCGTTTCTTCAAGCTTCGGACCTGACATACCCGCCTGAACGGTAATTGTCTGGTCTTTTTCGTTGAAGCTTATAACTTTGTTAAAGCGCTTGCGCATATCAAGCGTCATACC